>Ga0114954_1000240_pt1 | contig 20288 bp, 17 predicted proteins | sample Porto_4metaG_FD_87299 | JGI IMG/M metagenome (GOLD analysis project Ga0114954, IMG submission 87299) | Marine algal microbial communities from Porto, Portugal - Porto_4 metaG | ecosystem: Host-associated > Algae > Red algae > Unclassified | place: Portugal: Porto | collected 2015-02-02
CGAGGTCGCCCGCGCGCCCGATACCGACCAGACCCGCGAGCGTACCTGCGCCGTGATCAGCCAGCTACGCGTCAGCGCCGAAGGCCAGGAAGGCCTGGCGAGCTTCCTCGAAAAACGTCGTCCTGCCTGGACCCCCTCTTCCTGACTGGAGCGCCACCATGAGCTCGACTTTTGACAGCACCGCCAGCGCGCGCTTCGACACCCTGCTCGTCGCCAACCGCGGCGAAATCGCCTGCCGCGTCATGCGCACCGCCCGCCGCATGGGGCTGCGTACCGTCGCGGTCTATTCCGATGCCGACGAAGGCGCACGCCACGTACGCGAAGCCGATGAAGCGATCCGACTCGGGCCTGCCGCCGCGCGGGAGAGCTACCTCGACGTCGCCAGGGTCATCGCGGCGGCCGAGCGTTCAGGCGCCGGCGCCATCCACCCCGGTTACGGCTTTCTGTCCGAGAACGGCGACTTCGTGCGTGCCTGCGTCGAGGCCGGCATCGTCTTCGTCGGGCCACCGGCGGCGAGCATCGCCGCCATGGGCGACAAGTCCGCGGCCAAGGCACGCATGATGGACGCCGGCGTACCGCTGGTGCCGGGCTATCACGGCAACGATCAAGACGATGCCCTACTCAGGCGCGAGGCCGATGCTATCGGCTACCCGGTGCTGCTCAAGGCCAGCGCCGGCGGCGGCGGCAAGGGCATGCGCGTGGTCGAGGATGGCGATGCGTTTCAGGCGGCCCTCGACGGCTGTCGCCGCGAGTCCCGTGCGTCTTTCAACGACGACCGCATGCTGATCGAGAAGTACCTGACCCAGCCGCGTCACGTCGAGGTCCAGGTGTTCTGCGACAGCCACGGCAACGGCGTCTACCTGTTCGAGCGTGACTGCAGCGTGCAGCGTCGCCACCAGAAGGTGCTCGAGGAAGCCCCGGCGCCGGGCATGAGCGAAGCCCTGCGCAGCGAAATGGGTGAAGCCGCGGTGCGTGCGGCCAAGGAGATCGGCTATGTCGGCGCCGGCACCGTGGAGTTTCTGCTCGACGTCGACGGCTCGTTCTATTTCATGGAAATGAACACCCGCCTGCAAGTCGAGCACCCGGTCACCGAGATGATCACCGGCCAGGACCTGGTCGAGTGGCAGCTACGCGTCGCCATGGGCGAATCGCTGCCGCTTTCCCAGGATGAGCTGACCATCGACGGCCATAGTTTCGAGGCTCGGCTCTACGCCGAGGATGCCGATAACGATTTCCTGCCGGCAACCGGCCGCCTGTCCCGCTTTGCGCTTGACCTGGTCGGCGCGGACCTGGACGCCGATCGCGTGCGCCTGGACAGCGGCGTCGAAAGCGGCGATAGCGTCTCGATGCACTATGACCCGATGTTGGCCAAGTTGATCGTCCACGGCGCCGATCGCGCCTCCGCGCTCGCCACCCTCAATCGCGCCCTGGCGGCACTCGATGTGCAGGGCGTGGTGACCAACCGCGGCTTTCTGCAGCGTCTGGCGACCCACCCGGCGTTTCAGGCGGCGGATCTCGACACACGCTTCATCGAACGCCACGAGGACAGCCTGTTCGCCGACCGTCGCGCCGATCGCGATAGCCTGGCCAGTGCCGCGCTGATCGCCCTGCACCAACTGGCTCGGGAGAGCGAAAGCGACTCGCCCTGGGATCGCCACGACGGCTTTCGCCTGAACGGCCCGCGCAGCATCCGCATCAGCCTGTGCGATCCGCGTGATGCCCAGTCGCCGGAGCCCGAGAGCCTCGCCGTCGTCGAAGGCACACATCGAGCCAGTGACGATGCCTGGCAGCTAAGCGTACGGGGAGCCGATGTCGACGCCGCGCCGCTCTCGGCGACCCTGACCGAGCTGCCCGGGGACGCCGTGGCGATCACCCTGGACGGCCACCGCCGTCGCCTGCAGGCTCGCCGCGATGGCAACGAGATTGTCCTGGCCAGCCCCCAGGGCGAGACCCGCCTGTACTGGCGGCGCATCGATGCCATCGACCATGGCCAGCACGAGACCGAATCGACCCTGACCGCGCCCATGCACGGTACCGTGGTGGCGCTTCTGGTCGAACCGGGACAGCCGGTCGAGAAGGGCTCGGCGCTGATGGTGATGGAAGCCATGAAGATGGAACACACCCTATCGGCACCGGCCGATGGTCAGGTGGCGAGCTTCCCTTTCGCCGCCGGCGACACCGTGGGCCAGGGTGATGTGCTGGTGGAATTTGCCCCCGAGGGCGAGTAACAAGGAATACCCAGCCGGTCGCCGGCACCGCGACCACGCTGACGCATCGCCGGTGCGGCGCTGACTCGACGGCCAACTGGCCCGAACTCGGCGCTGACACGGTGCCGGCTCAGCACGGGACGATCCCGTGCCAACCCAACGTCAAGGAGGCCTCATGGCATTTCCCGAATCCGTGCGCCTGGTGGAAGTCGGCCCCCGGGACGGCCTGCAGAACGAGCCGGACCCGATCGCCACCGAGACCAAACTCGACCTGATCGACCGACTCGCAGGCGCCGGCCATCGCCATATCGAGGCCGCCAGTTTCGTGTCCCCGAAGTGGGTGCCGCAGATGGCCGACCATCGCCCGGTGATGCTGGCGCTGATGCAAGAAGGCAAGGCGCATCACGGCGTCACCTATTCGGCCCTGACCCCGAACCTCAAGGGTCTCGAAGCGGCGATCGAATGCGGCGTGACGGAAGTCGCCGTCTTCGGTGCGGCCTCGGAGTCGTTCTCGCACAAGAACATCAACTGCTCGATCGCCGAGTCACTCGACCGCTTCGCCCCGGTGGTCGAACGTGCCCAGGCCGAAGGCGTTCGCGTTCGCGGCTATGTCTCCTGCGTGCTGGGCTGCCCCTACGAGGGCGACATCGCGCCCGAGGCGGTGGCGACGGTGTCGCGAGCGCTGGACCAGATGGGCTGCTACGAGGTATCGCTGGGCGACACCATCGGCACCGGCACGCCACTGGCGGCCAAGCGTATGCTCGAAGCGGTGGCCCGCGACGTGCCGATCGAGCGCCTCGCCGCGCATTTCCACGATACCTACGGACAGGCACTGGCCAACCTGGTGGCGGTGCTGGAAGAAGGCATCGCCGTCATCGACGCCTCGGTGGCGGGCCTCGGCGGTTGCCCCTACGCCAAGGGGGCTAGCGGCAACGTGGCCACCGAAGACGTCGTCTACCTGCTCAACGGGCTAGGCATAAAGACGCCCGTGGACCTTGCCAGGATCGCCGCCGTGGGCGACTGGATCACCAAGGAAATACGCCGACCTAACCGCTCCAAGGCAGGCGTGGCGGTGGCGGCCGCCGGCGAGCAGTAAGCGGAAAGCGGTAAGCGGTACGAACAACGCACCCCACCGGCGAACCGCCGTGGGGTGTCGTCGGTGTTACCTCTCGCAACGAAACCTCGAAGGCGAGGTTCGGGGTCGGTCTTGCGCCGCCGACGGCGTAAGGCGCGCCGCTCGGCGCGAAACGGCGGTCCAGGCCCTTTCTGGCATCCCCCTGCAACGCCGTATAGAATTTGCAGGAGGACAGGTCCATGACCAAGCACGCCGTCTTCACCATGAAGCTCGAATCCGAGCTGCGCGACGCCTTCATGGCCGAGGCCGAGGCCGCCCACCGACCGGCGTCCCAGGTGATTCGAGAACTCATGCGTGATTACATCCGACACCAGCAGAAAGCCAGGGAGTACGATGAATTCCTCGGCCAGAAGGTCGAACAGGCTCGATCACAGAGAGCCAGCGGCCAGCACTACTCCAATGAAGCCGTCGAAGCGGAAGCCGCGAGGCGTCGCGCAGCATTGAAACGCCGCCTTGAAGCATCTGAGCCGTGAAGGTCCGCTGGACGGCACTGGCGATGCAAGACCGCGCCGATATCGTGGATTACATCGGAGCAGAAAATCCCGTGCCGCCCTCAAGATGGATCAGCTATTCAGCCATGCGGTAGAATGACTCCGCACCTTTCCCTTCCTCGGCAGCCCAGGGCTCCTGCCCGATACGCGCGAGCTCTATCCCCCACGAAAACTACCGCCTGGTCTATGACATCGAGGGAGACGTTGTGTGGATACTGACGCTTGTCCATACGTCACGCCATTGGCCGCCCTGCGATTGACATCAGCGGAAAGCAACACGCTGGAATCTAGAAAACGGCATTCACCGGCGAACCGCCGTGGGGTGTCGTCGGTGTTAGCTCTCTCGAGGCAACCGCAACGGCGGGGTTCGGGTCGGTCTTGCGTGCCGCTGACGGCGTAAGGCGCGCCGATGGCCGCCAGCACTTACGTTTAACCGATCCGCTTGTGATATCCCTCTCCTCCGCCTAGCGTTCATGAAGACAACCCTTTGCCCTTTCACGTGTCAGGGAAGCCTTCATGACCCCCGTTATCGTGTTCTGCCTGATCGCGGCCTGCGGCATCGGTGCCCAGTGGCTGGCCTGGCGCTGGAAAATTCCCGCCATCGTGGGGATGCTGATCGTCGGCGTGCTGATCGGCCCGGTCAGCGGAGTGCTGGATCCCCACGCGATCTTCGGCGACCTGCTCGAACCCCTGATCGCGGTCGCCGTGGCCCTTATCCTGTTCGAAGGCGGGCTGACACTGAACTTCGCGCGTCTCGCCGACGCCGAGATCGCCGTCAAGCGCCTGGTGTTTCTCGGTGGCCCACTGGTGTGGGTCCTTTCGACGCTCGCCGGCCACTTCATCGGCGGACTCAGCTGGGCGTCTGCGTCCGTGCTTGGCGGTATTCTGATCGTCACCGGCCCCACCGTGATCATCCCGCTGCTGCGCCAGGCGAGTCTCAAGCGGCGCCCGGCCGAGATCCTGCGCTGGGAAGCCATCATCAACGACCCGGTCGGTGCCCTGGCGGCGGTGCTGGCCTTCGAACTGGCCATCGTCGCCTACTCGTCCGAGGCGCTCTCCCTGACCCTCGCCCACATGGCACTCGGCAGCATCGCCGCCGGTGCCTTTGGCTACTTCACCGCCTGGCTGATGATCCTTGCCCTCAAGCGCGGCCATATTCCCGAGTACCTGAAGGTGCCGGTGATGATCGTCTTCGTCATGCTCACCTATGCCGCGCCCAACGCCTTGCTGCATGAAAGCGGCCTGCTGGCGGTGACCGTCATGGGGGTGGTCATCGGCAACTCGTCGCTGTCATCGCTGGAGGAGATTCGACGTTTCAAGGAGAACATCACAATCCTGCTGGTCTCGGGCGTGTTCATCCTGCTGGCGGCGGATGTGGAGCTCGCGCGTTTGCTGTCCCTGGGTCCGCGCGAGATCATCTTCGTGCTGGTGGTGCTGTTCCTGGTGCGCCCGGTCGCGGTATTCGTATCCCTGGTCGGGGTGAAGCTTCCGTTGTCGGAGAAGTTGATCGTCGGTTGGATCGGGCCGCGGGGTGTGGTGGCGGTGGCTATCGCCGGCCTGTTCGGCTCTCGCCTGGTGGACCTTGGCGTCGAGGATGCGGCCATCCTGCCCCCGCTGGCGTTCGCCATCGTCGCCGTCACCGTGGTGTTCCACGGCTTCTCGTTGGAGCCGCTGTCACGCCACTTCAATCTCAAGTCCACGGCGGTCAAGGGACTGCTGATCGTTGGCGCCAACCCTTTCACGCTGCGCCTGGCAGAGGCCATACAGTCAACCGGCCGGCCGGTGCTGATCGCCGATCGCAACTTCAAGCGCCTGCGCACGGTACGGGGCAAGGACTTCCCGACCTACTTCGGCGAGGTGCTGTCGGAGGAGGCCGAACTCGATATGGAAATGAACCAGTTCGATTCCCTGGTGGCGCTGACCGACAACGATGACTACAACGCCCTGGTCTGCGTCAACTATGGGCCAGAATTCGGGCACCACCGGGTCTTTCAATTCGCCCCGGCCAACGGCGAATCCGGCGATAGTGCCAACAAGGCGCCGGAGACCCTCGGCGGCTACTATTTCGGCAACCGGCTCGACTACGATACCGCGATCTCACGCATCGACCAGGGCTGGTGCTTGCGGTTGACGCGCCTAAGCGAGGCCTACACCTTCGCCGACTATCGCCGCGATAATCCGGACGCGCGGGTCATTTCGGCCTACTCCGAAGACGGCGGCGTTCGGGTCATGACCCGGGACGCAAGCTTCGACGCCGACAGTGACGAAACCCTGCTCGCCCTGGTGCCAGACGACACCAGCGACGACAAGGCAAGGCGCAACCGGGCGCGCCAGGACGCCGACGGCCTACAGGCGGACGGCGAGCTCCCGCCGTGACGATGATGACCTGGATTCGAAAACCACAAAGCCTGCTCAGGAACTTGTGCCGATTGTCGTAGACTAACGCAGTAACGTTTTGGACAGGATCCGTACCGCCTTCCCCTGTCTCCTTCAACCACGACAAGGAAGCCCGATGAAACTGACCCCATGGATTGCCGCCACTGCCATCGCCACCACTCTGGCTGGCTGTGCCGGTGGACACACCACCGAAGACACCACCGATAGCGCCGACCAGCAGGCTCGCAGCGCCGAATACGTGTGCCAGGACGGCAGCCAGTTCACGGTGATCTTCGACTCGCCCGAGACCGCCAAGGTCGAGATGCACGGCGACACCTTCGAGCTCGAACGCCAGCGCAGCGGCTCCGGCATGGCCTATGCTTCGGCCAACGGCCAACACCAGCTGCGTGGCAAGGGCAACGAAGCGACATGGACCGTTGGACGTCGCATGCCCGTCCAGTGTGAAACCTCGGCTTGACCCCAAGGCCCTGACGTCGATGTTCTGACGCCCGTGGTCAAGTGCGACCGCGCCCGACTCTCGTCACTTCACTAACGCCCCGCGCTGAGGAGGCACCATGCCTCGCTACTTCAACGACCCGACCCTGCCGACGCCGACCTTTCCCGGCAGCCATCTCGTCATGGACAAGCACTACGCGCACCTGTCTGGCCTTACGGTGGCCGATATTCAGGACGGTGACTCCGTGATCGGGGATGCGGCGGAAGAAACGCGCTGGATCCTGCGCCGCGTCGATCACCTACTGGAGCAGGCGGGCTGCCAACTGGCGGATGCCGTCAGGGTCCAGATCCACGTGACCGACCTGGCGCTACAGGCGGATGTCGATAGCGTCTACGCCGAATGGTTCGACCAAGCGAGCTTCCCGGCACGCACCTGCACGGTGTCTCCGCAATTGCACGGCGGGGCCAGCGTCGAAATCACCGTCACCGCACGGCGCCCCGAAGGCGCGACGCCCGACGATCCCAACTGAGGCCGAAAGGCCCAGAACGGACCGACGACAGGAGCCCGCTCGCCAACGGGCGGGCGTGACTGACAGATGAGTCGCCGGGCCCAATAAGCCCGGCCCTGTCGCCCCTCGCCGGGGGTTCACTGCAAGATCAGCACCACGCAGGCCGCGGTCATCGCCCCCATGCTGCCGTTAAACCAGCGCCATGCCCGTGGGGTCTTGAGCAGTCGTCCGATCGCGGTGCCAAACGCCGCCCACAGCATGATGCAAGGCAGCCCTACCAGTTCGGCCACCCCGGCCAGGACCACCGCATTGAGCAGCGGATTGCCCGACTCGGGCAGGAAACTCGCCATCAGCGCCATGCCCATTACCCAGGCCTTGGGGTTGGCGAACTGAAAGGCCAGCGCCTGCCAGAACGACAGGGGACGAGCACCATCGGTGCGCAGGTTCGGCGGCGGCGCCTTGGCGATCTTCCAGGCCAGGACCAGCAGATACAGACTGCCGACGAGCTTCAACCCCTGCTGGACCAGCGGGAACCGTTCGAACACCACGCCGAGCCCCAGCGCGATGCCACCGAAGAGCATGAAACAACCGGCAAGAATGCCCAGCAGGTGCGGCATCGTGCGCAGAAAGCCGTAGTTGGCCCCCGAGGCCGTCAGCATGACATTGTTCGGCCCGGGCGTGATGGTCATCGAGACCATGAACAGCGACGCCGGGAGCAAGAACCCAAGATCTTCCATGGCTGGTGCTCCGTCAATAATTGTACCCATACACTTTCCGGGAAACGGGCTGTAAAAACCCGCTTTTACTGAGCATAATGGGGACAATTACGACGTCAAAGGTTTTATTGTCACCATGACAATATGGACACCGCAGCTCGACGACAGCATCGCCGCCCCCCGCTATCGGCGTATCGCTACCGCCATCGGCGCCGCCATTTCCCGGGGCGATCTCAAACCCGGTGAACGCCTGCCGCCCCAGCGCCGGCTCGCCGATCGCCTGGGGGTGACCGTGGGCACCGTGACCCGTGCCTACGCCGAAGCCCTGCACCAGGGCTTGGTGACCTCACGGGTAGGGAGCGGCACCTACGTCTGTGAACCCGAATCCACGCCCCCCTTCGTCATCCATCCGCGAAGCAGCGAAGCCGACGGCATCATCGACATGAGCCTGAGCCTGCCACCGCCCCACCCGTGGCGGGTGGAGGGATTGCGAGAGGCGCTGCGTGAGATCAGCCAGGACCCGGCCGCGCTGCAGGTGGCGGTAGACTACCAGGCCGATATCGGCACCGAGGAGCATCGCCGTCGCCTCGGCCACTGGCTCGAAACACTCGCCCTTCCCCATCGCTGTGGCGTGCTGGCCGTCACCCAGGGCGGCCAGCACGGTATCGACCTGGCCCTGCGGGCGCTCACCCGGCCGGGTGACCTGGTCGCCGCCGATGCGCTGACCTACCCCGGCTTTATCGCCGCCGCCCGCCAGTCGCATCTGAAGCCGGTCGGCGTGCCCTTGGATGATCACGGTATGGACGTGACCGCACTGGCGCGCCAATGCCAACGCCAGGCCCCACGGCTCGTCTACGTCACCCCTGACCAGAACAACCCCACCGGCGCTGGTCTGTCGCCTGAGCGCCGTGAGCAGTTGGTCGCGCTGGCTCGCGAGCACGATTTCTGGCTGATCGAAGATGCCGTGCAGTATCTCCCGCCTTCGGCACGGGGCCCGTCACTGTGTGCCCTGGCGCCAGAGCGCACCTTGCATATCTTCAGTACCGCCAAGATCCTGTCCGGGGGCCTTCGGGTGGGAACGTTGCAGGTCCCGGAACCGCTACGTGAGCGCATCGGCGCCGCCATCCGCGCCCAGAGCTGGATGGTGCCGCCGCTGATGGTCGAGGCCGCGTGTCGCTGGATAGCGCATCCTCAGTCCCAGGCGCTGCTCGACTGGCAGACCGAGGAGGTCGCCGAGCGTCAGCGCATGGCCCGGCAACGATTGGCCAGCCACGCGCCCCAGGGCCAGCCACTCGGCTCCAACCTCTGGCTGCCCCTGCCGGAGGGACGCCGTTCCAGTGAGGTCCACGCGCTGTTGGGCCAGCGCGGGATTCGGGTGGCGACGCCCGAGCCTTTCTGCACCAGCAGCGAGCCGGCTCCCCAGGCCATTCGTCTGTGCCTCGGATCCGCCGCCGACCACGCGTCGCTGAGCCACGCCCTCGACGTGATCGCCGAGGTCCTGGAACACCCCGGGGCATCGCCCTGGGCGATGCTCTAGTCAAGCGCCTGGCACCTTTTGATACCCCAAAGACAGGGCCAGCAAAGGCACTCGGCCCGCGACTCAGACCATCGGCATGCGGGCGACTCTTGTATATACACAGAGGTCTTCCTGGCCCTAGCGATGCATGACGTGCTCATCCATAAGCCTTCGCCGGCCCGACGCCTGCGGCCCATCACCGCTCCAGTCCGGTGCTAAGGGCGATTTGACAGAGCGCTGAATCCTCAGAATTTTCCCGACACGACGGCATTTTTCCTCATACCCCGAGACCGGCGCCGTTCTTGACACGTCGCCGGCGTCCTACGATCCTCAGTCCAGCACCTATTTGTATATACATCTGGCCGAGCCTGGCGAGCCGCCACAGGCCCGTCACCGTCGTTGGCCAGACCAACCCCTCCCGCTGACAAGGATGCTGCCCATGGCCGACCTGCGACTCGATCCCGGAAAACTGACCCTTGCCGATGCCAGGACAATCCTCACCGGCCCGGTATCTCTCCACCTGGCCGAGCAGGCCGACGCCGGCATTCAAGCCAGCGTCGACACGGTCGCCCGTGTCATCGCCGAGGACCGTGTGGTCTACGGCATCAATACCGGGTTCGGCCTCTTGGCTCAGACCCGCATCGATACCGACCAGCTCGACGATTTACAGCGTTCCCTGGTGCTGTCCCACGCCACCGGGGTCGGTGAGCCGATGGACGATGATCTGGTCCGCCTGGTCATGGTGCTGAAGATCAACGCCCTGGCTCGGGGGTTTTCCGGCATCCGGCGCACGCTGCTCGATGCTCTGATCGCCCTGGTCAATGCCGGCGTCTACCCGCGTATCCCGCTCAAGGGGTCGGTCGGCGCCTCGGGGGATCTGGCGCCCCTGGCTCATATGAGCCTGGTATTGCTGGGTGAAGGGCAGGCGCGCCACCGGGGCCAATGGCTCCCGGCGCGAGAAGCGCTGGACATCGCGGGGCTCTCGCCGATGCCCCTCGCCCCCAAGGAAGGACTGGCCCTGCTCAACGGCACCCAGGTCTCCACCGCCTTCGCCCTGAAGGGCCTGTTCGAGACCGAGGATCTCTACGCGTCCGCGACGGTGTGCGGCGCACTGACGGTCGAAGCGACCCTGGCATCACGGGTCCCCTTCGATGCCCGTATCCACGCGCTGCGCGGTCAACCAGGACAGATCGATGCCGCCCGGGGATACCGCCATCTGCTCGGCGCGGGTAGCGCCATCAGCGCCTCACACGAGCACTGCGGCAAGGTTCAGGATCCCTACTCGCTGCGCTGCCAGCCCCAGGTCATGGGAGCCGTGCTGACGCAATTGCGTCAGGCTGCAGAGGTGCTTGGGGTGGAGGCCAATGCGGTGTCGGACAACCCGCTGGTGTTCGCCGACGCCGGGGACGTGCTCTCCGGTGGCAACTTCCACGCAGAACCCGTGGCCCTGGTCGCGGACAACCTGGCGCTGGCCATCGCCGAAATCGGCGCCCTGGCCGAACGCCGCATCGCACTGATGATGGACACCCAGATGTCGCGCCTGCCGCCGTTTCTGGTCGAGCACGGCGGCATCAACTCCGGCTTCATGATCGCCCAGGTCACTGCCGCGGCGCTGGCCAGCGAGAATAAGGCGTTGGCTCACCCCCACAGCGTCGACAGCCTGCCGACGTCGGCCAACCAGGAAGATCATGTGTCGATGGCTCCGGCGGCGGGACGACGCCTGTGGGCCATGGCCGAGAATGTGCGCGGCATCCTCGCCGTGGAGTGGCTTTCGGCCTGCCAGGGGCTCGACCTGAGACATGGTCTGACCAGCACGCCGCGCCTGGAGCAGGCCCGCGCGGTGCTGCGCCAACGCGTCGCGCCATATGCCGAGGACCGCTACTTTGCACCGGACATCGAGGCCGCCATCGAGCTGCTGGCCGACAATGTCCTCGTTGCGCTGGTGCCGGCGGATCTAATGCCGTCTCGCCGATCGGCATCGACAGAACCCAAGGCAGGGGACTAAACCCAAAGCATGGGGTGTTGCCGGTCAAGGCCCTTAGTATCAACACAAGGTCCCGTAGATATCGTCGTGCCGGCGCCTCCCCGGAGGAGCCCTTCCCCCGCCACCGGGAACAACAATGACCCATACCGCCACCACCCACGAGAGCGCCTCGCCGGCTCCGTCCGACACGCCCCTACCCCACGCCTTCGTTATCCTTTTCTGCCTGGCGATCCTCGCCGCTGTCGTCACCTGGATCGTGCCCAGCGGCACCTACGACCGCGTGGTCAACGACCAGGGACGCACTCTGATCATCGATGGCACCTATCGGGTCATCGATCATCAGGGTATCGGTCTGCTGGGCTTCTTCAATGCCTTCTTCGAGGGCATGCAAAGCGGCGGCGCCATCATCTTCTTTCTGATCATCGTCGGCGGCACCTTCGGCGTGCTGCGCCAGTCTCGTGCGCTCGAGGGGCTGGTCGAGTTCATCTTGAGAAAGCTCGCCGGCCGAGAAATCCTGATCATTCCGCTGATGATGACGTTCTTCGCCCTGTGCTCCGGCACCTACGGCATGATCGAAGGCAGCATCGTCTACATTTTCATACTGCTGCCACTGGCACTACGCATCGGATACGATGCCGTGGTCGCCGCCGCCATCCCTCTGGTCGGGACGGCCATCGGCTATACCGGCTCCTTTCTCAATCCGTTTGGGTGACAACTACGCTGGCAGATAGGGCCCCCCGAGTTTGGGCAAATGAGGCTCACTCTATTCATCCAGTGTTATTCATCAGGGGACCGACTGAGGCTGTTGAGCCAAGGGGTTGCCGGTATCACCCCACCTCAACGTGGTGCGGCCGCTTGGTAGCCGGTTGTTTTATATCCGACTCGGCTTTTGGTCGGTTTTTTTATAGCTTTTAGGAATCAATATCGATCGCCGACACAGCCGTGACCGTCGACCTCCACGGTGGTCGCCTTGCCTGCTGCATGGAACGTGGTGACGCCTATGATCTACTCACCCGAGCTTAGATGGGCTGTCAGGTTGTCCAACAAATGGGTCCACTTCGCAAGGCAACGGCCCCCGGCGTGACTTGTTTCCCAGGAAAGGACCGTGGCAGTGAATGTTCGCTCACCGCTTGGTCACGGCGCGACGGGCCCTCTCGCTCATGCAAAGCTGCCCTTGATGCGCGTGACGCGGTAGGCTTGCCGCCCGGCGCCTCGCCTTCCAACATCCTTCTATCGTGAGACGTGTCCTTTCATGTGGTTTCAGACTTCCCTTCGCCTCGCCCCGCGCTCCCGCGGCTTCCACCTTATTAGCGACGAGATCGAGCGCGCTCTGCCGGCCTTGCCTGACATGCGTATCGGCCTGCTGCACGTGTTCATCCAGCACACCTCGGCATCCCTGACCGTCAATGAAAACGCCGACCCCACGGTGCGTGAGGACTTCGAACGTCACTTCAACGTGATGGTGCCGGAAGATGCCCCCTACTACCGCCATACCGACGAGGGCAGCGATGACATGCCGGCACACCTCAAGGCGAGCCTGCTCGGCCCGAGCCTGACCGTGCCGGTCGGCAACGGTCGCCTGTCACTCGGCACCTGGCAGGGCATCTACCTGTGCGAGCACCGCGATCATGGCGGATCGCGCAACCTGGTGTTAACGCTCAACGGCGAGCGCTCACGCTGGCAACCCGGTCAAGACGTCCCGGATCCCTATCGACGGCGTTGACGCACAGGCCATGAGGTGAGCCTAGAGATGCGGAGCCTCGCCCCCTGTTCATGACATCACCGCTCCCCCCATCACTTGGCCCGCTCCAGGCGTCGATAATCCGACAACTCGTTACATCGCCACAGGTACCAGGAGGCCACCGAGCGATAGGGTCGGCAGGGCTCGCACAGCCTGCGCGTCTCGGTCGGCGTCGGCATGCGCTGCCACGCGAACAGATAGCGGGCGCCATCGCGCACACCGAAGTCGTCCACCGGCAGGATATCGGCCCGCCCGAGGGTATGGATCAGCAGCATCTCGACCGTCCAGCGCCCGATTCCCTTGAGGGCGGTAAAGCGCTCGATGAGTGCCTCATCGTCCATCGCCACGGCGGCGTCCCGCGTCGGTATCTGGCCCTTCACGGCGGCGTCGGCGATGGCCTTCAGCGTCGCCGCCTTGCGTGCCGAGAAGCCGCAACGGCGAAGCTCCTCGTCGGCCAGGGCGGCCAGCTGCGCCGGCGTGGGGAATGTCTGTCCCGGAAAGCGCTCGACCAGGCGTCCGACGATGGCGCTGGCGGCCTTGCCATGGAGTTGCTGAAAGGCCACCGCCCGCGACAGCGCCTCGAAGGGACTGCGGTTCTGCTCGGTGGTCAGGCGGGAATCGCCGACGCGATCGATCAAGCGTTTCCAGCGCGGATCGAGCGCCGCCAGATGGGCCTGAGCGGTGGCAAGCAAGGGGGCAATATCGTGCTGAGACATGGTCATTCCTGTGGCGGCGTGGACGCGATAGGGCCAGGCATCGGCGTCAGCTTCTCACGCTCACACCGGCCCTCGCGATAGCGACTGATACATCCGCCCCACAGTGTTCAAAAAATGCGACACAGCGGCTGCACCCTGCAGGAGAGAGGCGTATACTTTGCTGCGCTGCGAAGTAAGCCGCGACCTGACACCTCTGTTCACCCTGCCCAGCGCCGACAATCGCCGACCCTCTTGCGTCGCCGCGTCTGTCGTTCGCACCGTCGGGCCTTTTTCGCCAGGCCGCTGCGCTCGCACTTCGTCCTCGCCTCTCCGCCGCCAACCTGGCGACGGGAGTCATGCTCAGGAATGCACCGCTGCGATGGATACGCCCAGAGCCCTGCCCGCGTTAATGTCGACCGGCCTCACCGGATCGCGACGGGCCGACTGCGCGCGACGTTCCGAGCCTCTGGCCCTTGCGCCATCCCCGAATATTCGCACCCGGTGCCCCACCGGGTGGCAACAGAACAACCCATTAAACTCAGAGGCCTCCCCTCATGTCGGTGTACGCCACCCTATGTCTCCTCGCCGCAATGGCGATGGTGATCTCCCTGGTCAACGGCAAGATTGGCAAGCTGCAATCCACCATCGCCATCACGGCCGGATCGCTGCTGCTGTCGCTGGCCATCGTGATCGCCGGCCACGCCGGCTGGTTTTCCCTCGATGAGACCGCGGCGACCGCCATCAACCAGTTGAATTTCGAGGATTTCCTGCTGAAGGGCATCCTCGGATTTTTGCTGTTTGCCGGCGCGTTGGGCATCAAGCTGCCGCATCTGCGCGATCAGAAATGGGAGATCGCCATCCTGGCCATGGCCAGCACCTTGTTTTCCACCTTTTTCATCGGTGGAGTGCTGTACCTGCTGTGTGGCTGGCTCGGCATTCAGTTCGACCTGATCTACTGCCTGCTGTTCGGCGCTCTGATCTCACCCACCGACCCCATCGCGGTGTTGGCCATCGTCAAGAAGCTCAACGCCCCACGGCGTATTTCGACCCAGATCGAGGGCGAGTCGCTGTTCAATGATGGCTTTGGCCTGGTGATTTTCGTCACCCTGTTCTCGATCGCCTTCGGCGGCGCCCAACCCACCGTCTTGAGCGTTGGGCACCTGTTCCTGCAGGAGGCGGTGGGCGGGATTCTCTACGGCTACCTGCTCGGTCAACTGTTCCACTACCTGATTCGCCACACCGACGACCACTCCATGGAGCTGATGCTGACGCTGCTGGTGCCGACCTCGGGCTATGTATTTGCCGAGTTTCTTGACGTCTCCGGCCCGCTTGCCATGGTCATCGCCGGCATCATCATCGGCAACCGTACCCGCCGCAAGGGCTTCTCCGAGGAGAGCCAACAGCACCTGGATCACTTCTGGGAGCTGGTCGATGAGTTCCTCAACGGGGTGCTGTTCCTGCTGATCGGCATGGCGATGCTGTCGTTCTCGTTCCACCCGGAAGATTGGGTGCTGATGCTGGCGGCGGTGCCACTGGTGCTGGTGTCTCGCTACCTGAGCGTGCGCTGCGCCTACCTCGGCTTCAATCGCTTTCGACGCTACAACCCCTACTCGGTGAAGATCCTCACCTGGGGCGGGCTGCGCGGCGGCCTGGCCCTGGCCATGGCAATGTCGATCCCCAGCGGCATCTTGGTCATTCCCGACAAGAACATCGACGTGCGCGAGATCATCCTGGTGATGACCTATTCGGTGGTGGTGTTCTCTATCCTGGTGCAGGGCTCGAGCATCGTGCCGCTGATTCGTCGCTCCAAGGTGTGGGAGGCCGACCAGCTCAAGCGCGGCAAGCGCTGAACGGCGCCCACCGCAGCAAGCAACGCCCGCGTGCCCCCTGCCGCGCGGTGCAGGCAGCGGCGGCCCCGGCCTCGATGGCTCGGGGCCGTTGTCGTTGTTGCGCTCGGCCCGGATCACATCAGGTGGGCGGCGTCGCCTTCAGCACCAGGTTGCGTGGCGTCAGACGACGCTCACAGAACTGGGCCAGCTCGACCGTATAGCCGGCTTCCTCGAGCCACAGGGCACGGTCGAGCACCAGCCACAGCTCCAATGGCCGACGAAACAGGTGGCGCACCAGCTCCAGCCGGTTGACCCGAGCCAGCCGCGACCAGCCGGCGGCCTCGTAGGCGTCCCAGTCGTGGGGGGCGTCCGGGCCTATCGCCGCGTCGAGTGAAAGCGCCAGGCCCTTGCGCTCGGCGGCCCAGCGACAAAACTCGGCGAAAGTCGCCGGCATCCTGCCATAGGCAAGGCTCGGCACCGGCAGGTAGTCGTCGATGCCGCGCACATCACGCTGCAGTTCATCGAAACCGAGTCTCCAGGCGTTAGCGAGCTCACGCTGGCGCTGCTCGGCCGGCGTGGCGGTCACCGTTTCCTGCACGGACATGGCGAGCGCTTCTCGCGTCAGGTGCAACCCCGATTCCTGACACAGCCGCTGGGCAAGGCCGGAGAGCGGCCGATAGTGGCGGTGTCGGGTACGCTGGTAGCAGCAGGGAGCAAGCGTCACGCTCACGCCCTGCTGCCTGGCAAGCTCCAGCAGGCGGACATGCAGATCGCCACAGGCATGTAGCGCCGCCACGGCCGTACCGGCACCCAGCCATCGCTGTGCTTCGTCGGCCATCACATCCTGCTGCGCCATCCTCACCCGTGCCTGTTGGCCGACGGCAAGCCGACGCCCCTGTTCGCATAGCGAGGCCTGCCATTCCAGGCCCACCACGTCGGTGTGGCGCCAGCGTGCCAACAGCCGCGACAGGTGCCCCTTGCCGGCGCACCATTCGATCAGCGGCGGGTGCCGACCTAGCCCCACCTGGGGGGCGAATGCCAGGATCTGTTGCCATTTGCGTCCGCCGACATGGTCGGCCCAGGTCGCCGGCAGGGGGCCGGGGGAGCGATGATCCTGCGTTACCGACACGAGCCGAGCCAGCGTCTTCACCGGCAACCAGGTCGCCAGCGGCGAGTCCTCGAAGGGGTCGTCCTGCAGCCACCGGCAGTTGGCGTCGTCCAGCGCCATCAAGGCGGCGATCAGCGCTTCTCGCTCGCATCGGTCAAGGACTACCCCGGGCTCAGAGTCGTCGGGCACGGGCCATGGCCAGTCACGCTGTGCAAAAGGCGACGGTTTCCAGAGCCCTTGCCACCGCGCAAGCACTTCGGTGAGTCGGGCGAAACGCTCGGCGTGGCCCATGGCAGGGTCGGTGGTCATGGCGAGGAGGTTCGGTTGGGCAAAGCGCCATGGTAGCAGTCGACGACGGGCTCGTCCCGACGGGACGAGAATGCGCCGCGCGGGGCTGGCCGTGAGCCAGCCCCGCGGCTAGGCTAGGGGACTCTCGGCGTCCGTCGATGCCTGGCTTTCCGGCAAGGCCAGACATCGTCGGCTCGCTTGTCACCTGCCGCTCTCCTCTCGCCACAGGGAATGCCCTCGATGCGTTCTAGTGCCCTTGCCCTGCTGTCATCACTTGCGTTCGTCACGGGTTCTGCACTCGCCGCTTCCGTCACCCCCCACGATTGCGCTGCACCTGGGCGCTGGGTGGTGGCGGACCAGACGGCGCCGGTACCACCGATGGGCTGGTCGGCGCTTGCCGGGCAAGACGTCGTATTGCTCGGCGAGCAGCACGATAGCGCGGCCCACCATCGCTGGCAGCTCGCCACCCTCACCGCGCTCCATGCGCTCCGCCCGACGCTGGTGATCGGCCTCGAGATGCTGCCGCGCGAGGCCCAGCCGGCGCTGGACGACTGGGTCGCCGGCAAGCTATCGGAGTCGGCGTTCCTACGCCGCAGCGGCTGGTACCGGTATTGGGGCCTGGACGCCGACCTGTATCTGCCGATTCTGCATTTCGCCCGGGAAAGAGCCCTGCCACTGGTGGCACTGAACGTCACCCCAGAGCGTCGCGACCGACTCGTCGAGGCGTTTCTTGGCCGCGCCTCGGGAGAAGATCCTGCCTCAGGCGTCGAGGGCGAGTTCGGCGCTATTCCGGCTCCCAGGCAGCCTGGGCAGCGCTACCGGGAGCGCCTCGCGACAAGCTTTCACGAGCATGCGCCCGATGACATCGGCGACGCCGCACTCGACGAGTTTATCGCCGCCCAGCTCATTTGGGATGTGGCCATGGCCGACGCGCTGGCCCGTCGCCTCGGTGAGACCCAAGGCAACGGGCAAACCCGGCGCCCCCTGGCCGTGGCGATCATGGGACGCGGGCATGTGGAATACGGCGACGGCGTCGCCCACCAGTTACAGACCCTGGGCATACCGCAGGTCGCTACGCTGTTGCCGGTGGCGGCCGAGGAAGCCTGCCGTGCGGACCCGACCCTTGCCACGGCGCTGTTCGTGGTGGCCCCTGAGCCTGGCGAAAAAACCGCCACGCCGAAACTCGGCGTGGCGGTAGAAACGACCGCCGAAGGGCTCAAGGTGACCCACGTCGCCGCCGGGAGTCCGGCTCAGCAAGCGGGCCTACGGGTCGACGATATCCTGACCCGGGTCGCGGAGCGCGCCTTGACCCAGCCCGCCGAACTCGCGGCCCTGATGGCTCGCGTCCTGCCTGGCTCGCGCTTGCCGCTGGTTATCCTGCGTGATGGCCAGCGCCAGGCGCTGGAGGCGGCGCTTCCGCTCGGGGAAGCCCTCGAGTCAGACTAAACTCGACTCAGGCCTGGCGCCCGAGCCTCCGCCCGGCCGGTGCGCCCCTACTCCCCGCCAGCCACCGCCTCGATCTCGTCGAGCCTGCGGCTGAGGCCGTCGAGTTGGCCGGGAGAAAAGACTTCGATGCCGTGGGCTCGCAACAAGGCCGTGGTCACTCCTTCGCCGGGGCGCCGAGTGCCATCGAAGTGCCCGGCGTAGATCTCGCGGCTGCCGCAGGACGGGCTTGCCTCGGTCAATAGCGCCAGCCGACAGCCGTGGCGCTGCGCGACGCCCAAGGCAAGCTCGGCGCCGCGCACGAAGGCATCGGTGGCGTCGCCGCCGGTGGTCTCGATGATCCTGGCGTTCCCCGCCAGAACCTCGGCACCGCCAACGCCCCGGATCTCGGCTGTTGTTCCGCCCCGGATCTCGGCTGTTGTTCCGCCCCGGATCTCGGCTGTTGTTCCGCCCCGGATCTCGGCTGTTGTTCCGCCCCGGATCTCGGCGGCCGGCCGCGGCGTCGGCAAGCCTCCGGCGACTTCAGGACACACCACCACCAGCCTGCCCTGTCGCTGCCAGCGCGCCAGGCGTTCATCCAGCAGCCGCTTGTGCCCGGCGTCGTAGCGCACCGGGTCGCCCATTAGACAGGCACTGACGAGAATTTTCTGTCTCGCCCCCTGTCGATCGGTGGTCATACCGTCATCCTCTTCCATGACTACGGCTGCCCGGCGCCCAAACGGCGCACGCGCAGCGATAGCAGCACCAGCACGACACCCAACAGCACCGAATAAACAGCGATCAGCCAGGCCATCGCCAGGGCGCCGGCGCCGGGGATCACGATCAGCAGCAGGCCGAAGACCACCGATCCCAAGCCGGCGATGCCGAGCAGCCACTCGCCGCGAATCTCCTTGCGCAAGCGAATGGCGGTAAGCAGTTGGGCAAGCCCTGTGACGATGGCCCACACCGCGATAAACATCAGCAGCACCAGCGTGGTCACACCCGGCGAGGTGAAGGTGATGATCCCGATGGCGATGCTCGCGAGCGCCCAGACCAGAAGCCAGACCCAGTGCTCGTTGTGACGCCGGCCGGCCAGCGCCGTCCAGACACCCAGCACGCCATCCACCAAGGCGTAGGCACCGAACATCAGCACGAGCACAGCGATGGTCAGCGCCGGATGAAACCAGGCCAGGAGGCCGAAAGCGATCGCGGCCAGGCCACGCAACAGCAGCACCCACCAGTGACGGGCGAGTAGACCAGCGAGCCGGGACAGCTCCGGCGAGGTAGCGTTATCCATGAATATCGTTCCTTGATCGTGGCTGCCACGCGGCAGCGCAGTGAATCGGTGCCCTTCGCCCGGTGCCGGCGGCCCCGGTCACGTCATGTCCCGACGCCTGCCGGGCGACCCGAGCCCCGCGAAGCGAATCAGGCAACCGGAACCGTGCAAGAGGAACCAGAAGAACCAGGCGAAGGGAACGAGCCGGCGGCCTCGCCGACCTCTTCGTGCCTCCCCAAGGCCCCATCCGTCCCAGGCCGAACTAGAATAGCCCAGCCCGTGATGCTGTGCCGAATTGACTGCAAGGTGCGGCCCCGGTTATCCGTCAGCCAGCGGCCGCCCCGCACCCGATCCTCGGCACACCGCTGGCGACTGCCTCCGTCCCGGTACACCGCGCGCGGCCAGGATAGCCGCCAGCGCGGTTCCTGCGCCCTGGTTCCTGCCTCGAGTTCTTGCCACGGCATTCGCCATGCCTCAACCATTCAGCACATGCTATCCTGCCCGGCCCAATCCCCATCTGGAGAATCCCATGGCCCAAG
>Ga0114954_1000241_pt1 | contig 20249 bp, 20 predicted proteins | sample Porto_4metaG_FD_87299 | JGI IMG/M metagenome (GOLD analysis project Ga0114954, IMG submission 87299) | Marine algal microbial communities from Porto, Portugal - Porto_4 metaG | ecosystem: Host-associated > Algae > Red algae > Unclassified | place: Portugal: Porto | collected 2015-02-02
ACCCGTTGCTCCTGTTGAACCTGTTGCTCCCGTCGAACCCGTTGCTCCTGTTGAACCTGTTGCTCCCGTCGAACCCGTTGCTCCTGTTGAACCTGTTGCTCCTGTTGAACCTGTTGCTCCTGTTGAACCTGTTGGACCTGTTGGACCAAGCTTAGGTACTGTCCCATCGCAACTAAAACAACATGAATCAACATGTACACCATTTTGATTATTACACCCACAATATCCATTTGTATTATTGAGCCATGAAGACATGTTGATCCCTTCCTTCAAATTCAATCTTTTCAGTACAAACAACGAATTATAAAACAACTATCCAATAATAAAGAAATACTTTATTCCGTACATTCTAATAATTATTACATGCGACACCCTTCCCTTTTGCTTGTACATTCGCCTTCCTGCTTAAACGAAATTCCTTTTCTGCATTTTCATATACATATAGATTTCAACCTCACATATTGAAATCTGTATAATTCGTTATTTTTCGTCAAAATTTTAAAAATATATTGACACTTAAAATATCATCATAGTATGATTTGGATGTTGTAATTGATAACGATTTTCAATATCGTACATTGCAAATTAAATAATTTATTTGGGGGCAGAAGATGAAGAAAATTCTCAGTATTTTCATAGTAATTCTTCTATTCGCTGTTGGATGCGGACAGCAAAAAGAGGAGAAAAAGGAAACAAAAGCGGACAATAAAAATCAAGCTATAACAATTAAACACGCTGAAGGGGAAACGAAGTTAAATAAACCAGCGAAAAAAGTTGTTGTACTTGAGTGGGTATATTCAGAAGACTTATTAGCACTTGGTGTTCAGCCAGTAGGGATGGCAGACATTAAGAATTATAATAAATGGGTAAATACAAAAACAAAACCGAGTAAAGATGTTGTAGATGTAGGGACACGTCAACAACCAAACTTAGAAGAAATTAGCCGTCTAAAACCAGATTTAATTATCACAGCATCATTCCGTGGTAAAGCAATTAAAAACGAATTAGAGCAAATTGCTCCTACAGTTATGTTCGATCCATCAACTAGCAACAACGATCACTTTGCTGAAATGACAGAAACATTTAAACAAATTGCAAAAGCTGTTGGAAAAGAAGAAGAAGGTAAAAAAGTATTAGCTGATATGGATAAAACATTTGCTGATGCAAAAGCAAAAATTGACAAAGCAGGCTTAAAAGATAAAAACATCGCAATGGCACAAGCATTTACTGCTAAAAACGTGCCAACATTCCGCATCTTAACTGACAATTCTACAGCTTTACAAGTTACAAAAAAATTAGGTTTAACAAACACTTTTGAAGCAGGTAAATCAGAGGCAGATGGTTTCAAACAAACAACTGTAGAATCATTACAAAGTGTACAAGATTCAAACTTCATTTACATTGTAGCGGATGAAGATAACATTTTTGACACTCAACTAAAAGGCAATCCTGCTTGGGAAGAATTAAAGTTCAAAAAAGAAAACAAAATGTATAAATTAAAAGGCGACACTTGGATTTTCGGTGGTCCTGAGTCTGCAAAATCTTTAGCAACACAAGTAGCAGATGTAATGACAGCGAAGAAGTGATTACACGATGAATAGCTTACAACATACACTTCGAGCAAGTCTTGTATTCGGAGGAGGAGCAGCTCTCTTGCTCCTCCTTTTCTTTATTCATATCGGACAAGGTCAAGCAAATATTTCCTATAGTATGATTATCGATGCTCTTATCTCACCGAACCAATCACTAGAGCACCAAACTTTAATCATGCTTCGATTACCTAGAGCCGTAATTGCTATTTTAGCTGGAGGTGCTCTTGCTGCATCTGGGGTCATTTTGCAAACATTAACAAAAAACCCACTTGCTGAATCAAGTACAATGGGAATTCACTCTGGCGCATATTTCTTTCTAGTAGCGGCTACAATTTTCTTACCGAAAGGTCTGCAAATTAACTCACTTCTTTTCACATTTATCGGTGGTGCTATTACTGCTTTATTTGTATACCGTATTTCTGGTGGGAAAAAGGGAACCCCACTTAGAATGGCACTAGCTGGGATGGTCGTTACATTAATGCTTTCTGCTTTTACTGGAACGATGCAGCTTTTCTATGAAAATGAAACGGCTGGTTTATTTTTATGGGGAGCTGGCTCTCTTATCCAAAATAACTGGGATGGCGTTCAATTTGCTTTTCCATTTATCATTATTTCTTTCCTAGTTTTACTATTTATGTCTCGTAAACTCAACATCCTCTTACTTGGTGACGATGTTGCTGTTTCTCTTGGTGAAAAAACAGCAGTAACACGTCTTATCACCTTCATTGCTGCAATCTTTTTAACAGCAGTAATTGTCACTGTCGTTGGACCGATTGGGTTTGTTGGCTTAGTTGCACCACACTTAATGCGCCTTATTGGTTACCGGCAACACTTTACTCTTCTTCTTTCCTCATTCTTATGGGGAGCAGTATTATTACTGGGGGCAGATGTCGTCGGTAGATTAATAGATCCAACTGGTGCAGAACTTCCTGTTGGATCAGTCACAGCAATGATTGGGTCACCTTGGCTTATTTATTTAGTGTATCGTATGATGAAGTCGAAACAATATATGAATGATAACGGTGCGAATGCAGCTGGAGCTAGTTCCCGCTATTACTCTTATAAAAAGGTAATCATCATATCTATCACGCTTTGTATTGTGACGATTGCTCTTGGTGTTACAATCGGTAGTAATGCTTATATCGAAAGCATTACAAATGTTATAACAGGGCAATTAACGCAATTTGATAAAAATATGATGATGAACCTTCGTTTACCAAGAATGCTCGTTGCCGCTATTGCTGGCGCATGCCTTGCAATAAGTGGGCTTGTCTTCCAAGGAATATTACGAAACCCACTTGCCGACCCTTCGATTATTGGTATTTCGTCTGGAGCAGGTGTCGGTGCTTTAACTATTATGTATGTTTTCCCTGCACTTCCAGGTTTCTTCCTACCAATTGGTGCATTTATCGGCGGACTACTTGCAGTTGGAATTGTCCTCTTCTTCTCATGGAAAGCAGGATTTAGTCCAACAGCTCTTGCTTTAATAGGGATTGGTATTTCGGCTCTCGGCTCAGCAGTTATTCAAATCTTTATCGTTAGAGCGAATTTGAATGTTGCTGCTGCTTTAACATGGCTATCAGGCAGTACGTATGCAAGAGGATGGAATCACTTAGAAAATATCATTCTATATCCATCACTTATTCTTATACCAATTATCTTTTTCTTAATGAAACAACTTGATGTCCTTGTACTTGGAGACGATTTAGCAACTGGACTCGGACAGCCTGTAAATAAAACGCGTCTTGCTCTAATTGTACTAGCGACACTTCTTGCATCTATAAATATCGCGGCTGTCGGTACAATCGCCTTTTTAGGCCTTGTCGCTCCTCACTTAGCAAGAATTGTTGTTGGTATGAATCATCAAAGATTATTCGTTTGTTCCGCTCTGTTTGGAGCAATCCTTCTTTCTGTTGCTGACTTACTTGGACGTACAATCGCATATCCGAAAGAAATTCCCTCTGGCCTTGTCGTTGCTGTACTTGGGGCACCTTATTTCTTATGGTTGATGAGGAAGAGTGGGGAGAATGTTAATTAAAAGACGGCTTCATATATATGAAGCCGTCTTTTCCTATTATGGCATAAAATTAATATAAGCTTTGTACAGAATATATATAACAAGTGCATACATGATTATATTGAATACACTTCGTTTTAAAGTTAACTTTCTCTTTAATTTCTTATCCTGTAATTTTAGTTCTATTCCATTTGCTACTTTCAGTCTACCTACTATTTGAAATAACTCTCTGTAATCATCAGCATTTCCCAATAATACGTACTCCTTATCATTTTTATACTTTATATGTAGAAATTCACTCCCACCTTTACGGTCTAATATTGTTCTCATAGAAGCTATTTCATTTAATACACATACTTTTATATCAACTTCATTATAATAACGATCCACAAAAAATACATACAACCGTTTATTTGTAACGATTAGCACATTATTAATACCGAAGTTCATCGCAAGAACGCCTACCCCTAATGTCATGGCTGTGCCTGTCTGCCAATTTTTCACACGAGAATTTTCGACAAGCATACTATATAAAATCTCTTCGCTTCCCTGTAACTCTTCTTGTACAACCTCATAACAACGTTTCATTAAAATTGTTTTTGTTACAACTTCTTTTGTACGATTTATTTTCTTTTTATCTATTTTCTCATCATTTCTATAATCATCTACAAAATTATCGCTATACTGCAAGTTATTTAATTCCTGAAGTAACTTTTCTTTATTCATTTCTTTCCCCCCCCCAACAGCTTCTTCAATTTCTTTCTCCCTCTTGAAAGCCTGCTATATACCGTATCTCGTGTCATACCGAATTCAAGCGCTATTTCTTGTACGCTATATTCATCTAAATACCTTTTTATAAAAATTTCCTTATCTTCTTCATTCAATTCTTTAATTAAAACGTAAAAATTATAATCTCGCTCTTCTTTTGTTAAATTGACATTTTTTCTATCTTCATATATTTCTTGCTGAAGCTCTTGTAATTGATAAGCCTTATTACTTTTTCGTTTATAATCAATAGCTTTAAACTTAGCGACAGATATAAGCCAGTTTCTAAACTTCCCACGATTTTCATCATAACTACTAATGTTGTACCAAACGATTAATAAAATATCGTCAACACATTCGTCCACTAATACCTTGCTCTGTGCCGTATCTAAAACACTATGAACCACCTTATAAATTAAATCCCCATATCGATCAATTGCTGTATGTAATGCTAACATGTCTTGTTTTCGAAGACCTTCTACTATTTCTATATCCTTCACCCTTATCACCACTCTTTATCCCATTCTTTATTCATTATATATACGAATGAACACATTCGTTTCCTGACACTTTTACAAATATTTTCTAATTATTTTCATATTGTAGCAAATACTTAATTAATTATTTCTTGTGGAACAGGGATTATATTATCTCTCACGAATTTAATCTATGAACAAAAATAGGAGGGATAACAATGTACCAAACAATTGAAGGCTTCTTTCAATCATGGACATACGAAGCAGAGTCTACTCAGAAAATGCTTAATTCATTAACCGATGCATCTTTATCACAAGAAATTGCGCCTGGGCATTGGACATTAGGAAGAGTTGCTTGGCATATCGTAACGGCAATTCCTGTTATACTATCTGGCACAGGCCTAAAGTTTGAAGGAGAAACGAAAGATTATCCTGTTCCAACTTCTGCAAAAAAAATTGCAAATGAATACCATAAAGTGAATGCAGCTTTCGTTGAAGCACTTCAAAGCGAATGGAATGATAAAGATTTAGCAACTATTAATGATTTCTTTGGTCGTCCTATGCCGAATTCTATATTTTTAATGACACTTATTAATCATCAAAATCACCACCGCGGACAAATGACGGTTTTAATGAGGCAAGCTGGCTTAACAGTTCCTGGCGTATATGGTCCTGCAAAAGAAGAATGGGCTGCCGCTGGAATGGAAGTTCCTAAAATGTAAAAACAAAAAAAGACAAGGTATTTACACATCTTGTCTTTTTCTGTAACTTGTTTCATGTGAAACTATTTTTTCTAAATGGTTGTTTTATGGAAAAGATAGATTAAAATGAATACATATTACGAAGAGGAGTAACCAAATTGAATACAAAAAATAAAAAAATAGCTATGGGAACTATTTTACTAACTTCTATTATTGGAGTGATTAGTGTATCTCTTTATTTCACCTATTATGGTACCCCTTGGGGAAAACAAGCAGCAATTACGGAATCAAAAGAATATATTACAAAATATTTTAATCTAGATGCAGAAGTCAAAAACACTTCTTACGATGCTAAAATGAATAGCTATGCAATCGCCTTTGAAACAAGTCGAGACGGAGAGTTTACTATCGAATATAAAAGTCCTAATAACTTTAACATTTCTCCAGGAGTTCAAGCGTATTTAAGCAAACACTCCAAATTTACAGAGTAGTAACGATGCATACATATACAAAAAAGAGTTGGTTTAACGCCAACTCTTTTTTATTTATTCTTGTCAGACTGTTATATCTTCCTTCTCTATATTTTTAATTCCGTAATATGCAATTGCAACTCCAATTGTTGCCAATGCTAGTTGAAGGGGAAGAAAAGTCGCTACAGAAAACGTAGTGCTATTCATTGCAATTGATACAACGATAAGGGATGAAACAATTGTAGTTGGCACTGAACGTTTACGCATTCCGAAATATAGTGGGATTAAACTTATTCCCGCAGTTGCAACGGCTAAAGGAACAAGGTTTATCCCTTCTTGCTTCAATTGATCTATTGTGAATGAATTAGGAAGAATTGAAAAATAGCTATCTATCCCAAAGAAAACTCCTACTACTAAAATGTTAGATACAATAACTGTTATAAATGTTAATATTGCTGTAATAACCAACTTACTAATCATCATTTTCTTCCGATTAATAGGATAAGAAAACATAAGTAGTATTGTTTTGTTTTTATATTCACCAATTATTAACCTTGCGATTAACACACTACCAAAAATAATAAATGTTGCTCTTACTAATGTACTAGCCATTAACAAAACCATCTGTGGATCTCTCATTTCTGGATCTCCTTCTATTTGAGAAACGATGCTCGTAAAAATCAGTAATGCCAGTATAGCGATATTTGCAATAATCGCTCTCCTTACATACCATCCAAGCTTAAACTTCTTCATTTCTAGCTTCATAAGACGTAGCATAATAGTCCTCCTTTCATTTATATTTTAATCGATATAAATTACCCCTGTCTTACTTAAAATCTCCACTTTGTTTTTTGCATCACCAATGGTTCCTACTTTTATTTTTTCTGTACTTTTATCTTTCTTAAATCCTTTTAAATCCACTATTACGTCAGCCGAATTACTTTTAGCCATAAGCTTCAATGATGCCGGGACACCTTTATACCGTACGCCAATATCCCCTGATTTTGTTTCTACAAATAATGATTTTCCTTCTGTCATATCTTTCAGTAATACTTCCCCAGATGTTGAAGTAATGTTCATATTTTCGTTTTTTACATTTTTTACATAATTATCACCAGTAGTGGAAGTTATATTTACTTCTTGTAATGAACTATCTTTTAACATTAAATCCCCGCTTTCGGATGTAAATTCACCCTTCTCTGCCGATAGTCCTGTAATCATTCCATCTCCAGATTTGCCTCTTGTCACGATGCTTTTTACTACTATATCGTTTATTTTCACATCACCCGATTTATTATTTAATACAATTTTATCTATTTCTTTCTTCGGAATAGCTATAGATATACTATTTTTCTTCCGAAACGTAAAACCATAAAAAAATCTGTTCACCTTTTGTTTTTGCTTAATCACAAGTTTATTTTCATCATTTTCTATTTTGACGGGATCTATCTCTTTATCTGCTTGTTCACCTTGAGCGGAAATTACTATTTTATTAGCGTCTGTACTTTTAAATTCAAGATTCCAGTTTTCAATGTCTACTTCTATTGCTTTTATATTATTTATCTCAAAAGACTTTTCTTTCTTAAAATCTTTCCCCTGAAATACCTTAATACCAAAAACTACACTAGCAATTGTAATGAATAATATTGCAATTACTATTATTTTTTTCACCATTCATACCCCAGTTCGTTTTTTGTTTTAAGCTTGCTTCACGCCACATCGATCTTGTCGATTTTACGAAACGATAGATAACTAATGAAAATTCCTAATAAACAGAGCACGATTGGGATAGCTATAAAATCAAACATACTTACTTGACCGTTTCCAGGACCAAAGTTACCACTAATCAGCATACCAATTATTACTGCCGAAGTAATCGTTGTCGGTGTCGATTTCTTTCTCATTCCAAAAAACAAAGGAATTAAACTTATACCAGATATCATAAATGCACTTATAATAGTACCTGGAACGATAGCTATTATTTCACCTATCGTAGCAGGTGTTTCAATCAGTCCCATCATTGGACTCACAAAATATACGAGCAAACTAATAATGAAAGTCGCGATAATGGTACTCACAAAACAAAAACAAAAAACAATTGTTAATTTCGCACTCATTAGCATTTTCCTTTGAAGCGGATACATAAATGATAGTTGTATCGTTTTATTCTTATACTCATCAATTACTAAACGTGATAAAATGACCGAACTAAAAATAATGAATGTTATCCTAATAAAAATATTTACTAAAGCCATATTCTGTGTGAAGTCAGAGAAGAGCATGTCTTCCTCGGCTTTCATTCCCAATGCCATAAGGCTTACTGCAGCGAAAATTGCTATAATACAAATTGCTACACTTTTAAAGTAACTAGATAATTTATGTTTCTTCCATTCGAGCTTCATTAATTTAAACATATAAATTACGCCTCCATTCTTTATATACCTGTCTCTACGCTGCTAACATTCTAATTCCAGCAGTAACGAAGCTTAACATTCCTATCACTAGTACAATGAACAACCATTTCCGCTCTGGTTTTCTATAATATAAAATTCCACTTATTAGCATTACGATAAATCCACTTACCAGGTTCAGCCACAGTCCATTAAGCATGAATACCCTCTCCATCCATTACATTTAAGAAATATTCTTCTAAGGAACTATGTTTCTTATTAATACTTTCAATTTCCACATCGTTCATAATAAGTGCTTTTGAAATGGCCTGCTGAGACGCTGACGTATCATACACACGAATCATGGTTCCACTCATTATTTTGTAGTTTTTTATACCAAGTTTATCTTCTAAAATATAAGCTGCACGTTTCACATCAGGAACAGTGATTTCAATGTACTCTGTTTGTTTTCCGTTAATACTCTTCATTGAAACTTCTTTTATTAGTTTTCCATTTTGAATCACACCAATTGTATCCGCCATTAGTTCCATCTCACCTAAAATATGACTAGAAACTAATAATGTAATACCGTATTCTTTGCAGAGCATTTTAAATAAGTCTCGTAACTCTTTAATACCAATTGGATCTAAACCGTTAATTGGTTCATCTAAAATGAGCAATTCTGGCTTTGTCACGATTGCCCTTGCAATACCGAGTCGTTGTTTCATCCCTAATGAAAAATCTTTTATTTTTTTATTGTCTATGCCGTGTAGTTTCACTAAATGTAAAGCATGATCAATGCCGTTTTTATCGTAATAGCCCATATATTCACAATGTAATTCTAGGTTTTCCTTCGCCGTTAATTTATCATAAAAGATTGGATATTCGATAATTGTTCCCATTCTTTTTAATACTTCATAAGATGTGTCTGTTAACTTCTCACCGAAAATTTCAATATCGCCGCTCGTCGGTTTTATTAAATTTGCAATCATTTTCATAATTGTTGTTTTACCAGCACCATTCGGTCCTAAGAAACCGTATATCTCTCCTTTTTTCACATGCATGTTAACGCTAGAAATAACTTCTTTTCCTTTAAACACTTTCGTTAACTGGTTCGTTTTTAATATATATGTCATGTCATTTTCCCCTTTCGCGCTGCTCTATATTTCTATAATAGACAACGGAAATCTCTTTTTTCTTACTCGTTCCTTACAAATTCCTTACGCTGAAAAAAAAGCTTGTAGAATTTACTTCTCTACAAGCTAAAACTTCATCTTTGTTAATACAACTGTAAAAATCGTTTTTTCATATGGCTTACTAGAAAGATGAATCTTTCCATCCATCGCTTCCACAAGCCTTTTCGTAATCGTTAATCCCAGGCCGCTTCCTTGGTACAATTTATTTCTTGAGTCTTCAAGTGTATACATACGCTCAAACACTTTATCAATATGAGATTCATCAATTCCTTTTCCTTTATCCCATACGTCTATATACACACTCGTTTCATCATCTCTTAACGTCATACCGAGTGTCTTTCCAGCCTCTCCATATGTAATTGCATTTGATATTAAATTATTTAACACTCTGCCTAATACTTCTGTATTTCCAAGTGCATATATATTTCTTTCAGGTATATCAATATGAACATGAAATCCTTTCGTCGTCACTAAATCATAAAAAGATAAAATCTTCTCGCGGCAAACTTCATTCATATTTACTTTTGTTATCTCTATTGCCTTGTCACCAGATTCTAATTTTGCTAAATCAAAGAACTTATGAATTAGTTCCATCACTTCCAGCGTTTTTATATGAACCTTTTCAAGTAATATTTTCTGTTCTTCTTCATTTATCGTTTTATCCTCATTTAACATTTCTGTATATCCAAGAATAACTGTTAGTGGTGTTTTCAAGTCATGCGAAATATTTGAAAGCATTTTTCTCATCGAAATTTCTACTTTTGCATGATCTGCATTCGTTTTCTGTTTTGCATCTAATAATTGATTAATTGCCACTAATAATTTTTGCAATTCTAGATCATCTGTCATAACGAGTAACGTCTCGCCTGTTTTTTCATTTACAATACTTTCTAATTTTTCATATGTGTATCGTAAGTTTTTGCTACTATTTTTTCTCATCTTATATTGTATGTAAATGATACATAACAATATAAAAATAATGCCCATTAACAGATTGGTCATATTACATCACTTCCAACTTATAGCCGATGCCCCATAACGTTTTAATATATTCTGGATTAGATGGATCACTTTCAATTTTCTCACGCAATCTTCTCATATGAACATTAATAACGTTATCATCACCGTAATACTCTTCATTCCAAACTAACGTATAGATTTGTGCTTTTGTAAATACACGATTTTGATTCTTTACGAACAGTTTTAAAATCTCAAATTCTTTTAAAGTAAGTTTGAGAGGGTTCCCGTTTTTTTCTACAGTAAAATTAATTGGATCGATTGTTAAATCACCAATCTGAATCATCTTTTCTGTTGTTTCCGTAGTCGAATATTTTGTAGACCTCCGAATACCCGCTTTTACACGTGCAGCTAATTCAATCATAGAAAATGGCTTACAAATGTAATCATCTGCCCCAAGTCCTAATCCAACAGCTTTATCAACATCTGTATCTTTTGCTGACATCATTAAAATTGGAACGGCACTTTTTTCTCGAATGATTCGTACAACCTCTAAGCCATCTAGCTTTGGCATCATAATGTCGAGGATAATCAAATCAAATGAACCTTTTAAATATGTATTTACTCCCTTTTCTCCATCAGACGCGATTGTAACTTGAAAGCCCTCTTTTATTAAATACTTTTCCACCATCTCTTGAATTGAGATATCATCTTCAACTAATAAAATATGATGTGACATATGTCTATCCCCTTTTTACAAACGTTAACAATTCAATTGTATCGTAACTACTACAGACTGGAAACAATTATATGAATTTTCAAACCAACTTCCCTTCCTTCCTTAACAATGATATGATGAAATTCACTACGATTGTTCATAATTAACTTTATATAAAGGAGACTTATCATGTCAGAGAATAAAAAAGTAAGCTTAGCTGATTTAATGCGCGAACAACTTGCTAAGAAAAAGCAAGGAAATGGAAATGGCCAAAATGCAAAAAGTCAAAGCCAAGAAACGAAAAAATTACAAAACCAACAAACGAAAAAAACAAACAACCAACGTAGACGTACAGGTGTATAAATGAACGGACAAAAACGTTCTAATATCGCACCCGGTCTTGAAGTTGATATTGTATTAAAACAAGATCAACGAACAGGCAAATTAACACGTGGAATTGTAAAAGATATTTTAACAAACTCCCCTTCCCATCCGCATGGCATTAAAGTGCGATTGCAGGACGGGCAAGTCGGTAGAGTACAAAATATCGTTCAATAAGAAAAGGAGCTCAAGTAAACCCGAGCTCCTTTTTCTTTATTAGCCTTTAATTTTTTCGATGAAAACTACTTTTAAGTAGTCTCCCTCTTTAAATTGATCAATTGTACGAAAATCTTCTGGTAAAGAATGTTCTTCTAATATTTTGTATTTACCGTTCATTTCTTTAAATGCAGTATCGATAAAGCCTTTAAACTTTTTCATATCAAATGCGCTACAATTTGTAGAAGCAACGATAATACCGTTATTTTCTGTAATCGCGATCGTTTCTTTTAATAAGTTTTTATAATCTTTCGCTGCGCTAAATGTATACTTTTTAGAACGTGCAAAGCTTGGAGGATCTAATACAACCATATCGAACTTCATTTTTTTCTTCGCAGCATATTTAAAGTAAAGGAATACATCTTCTACAATAATATCTTGTGCTTCGTAATCAATTTCGTTGACACTAAATTGTTCAATCGTTTTACTTAAACTACGATTTGCAAGGTCCACACTCGTTGTTTTAGTCGCTCCACCAAGTGCTGCAAATACAGAGAAAGCACCTGTATAAGAGAACATATTTAACACAGTTCTTCCTTGTGCATATGTATCACGAATTTGTTTTCGAACGTTACGCTGATCTAAAAATACACCAACCATTGCTCCGTCATTTAAATAAACCGCAAAGTTCACACCATTCTCTTTTACGATAAGTGGGAACTCACCGCGCTCTCCTGCTACGAAATCATCGCCTTCAATGTATTTCCCTTTCGTATCAAAACGCTTTTTCTCATAAATACCTTTAAAGTTTGCTACTTTTTGAAGCCCCGCTATGATTTCATCTCTAAAAGTATAAATCCCTTCACTATACCAGCTCACTACGTAATAACCGTCATAATAATCGATGATTAAGCCGCCAAGACCATCACCTTCACCATTTAGGACACGGAATGCTGTCGTATCATTTGATTTGTAAAACTGTTTTCGTTTATGTAAGGCAGATTTGATTTTATTTTCAAAGAAAGATTGATTAATTTGTTCACTCTCTTTTCTCGTTAAAATCCAGCCGTATCCTTTATTTTGTTTTCCATAATAGCCTTTTCCGATAAATTGGTTCTTCTCATCTACTACTTTGATGATTGTCCCTTCTTCACGAATATCGTTTAAATTTTGAATTGCATCTTTTAAAATAAGCGGATATCCACTTTTAATTTCTTTTATAAATTTCGGTTTTATTTTTATAGTTACTTCAGATCGCATGTAATGTCTTCCTTTCCATTTGAATGCTTTCTATTAGTAGGAAGCATGTAAAAAACGAGGCCGAAAAACAGCCTCGTTTCACTATACCATATTATCGCTTTGCTAGTACAACCCGCTCAGCCTTACACCTAATCGCAATATATTTACTAACTTATGAAATAAACATCATACTTTCAAAAAAAATTTATATATTTCATTATTGCCATTGACAATGATAATGATTTTCATTATCATTTAATATATATGAGTTCTTGAAAATATAGCTACATTTATAGGAGGAATACACATGATTATTGTTACAAATACAGCTAAAATTACAAAGGGAAATGGACATAAATTAATTGAGCGTTTTAATAAAGTAGGTAAAGTTGAAACGATGCCAGGATTTTTAGGATTAGAAGTTCTTTTAACGCAAAATACAGTTGATTATGATGAAGTAACAATTAGCACTCGCTGGAATGCAAAAGAAGATTTCCAAGGTTGGACAAAGAGCTCAGCATTTAAAGATGCTCACTCACATCAAGGCGGAATGCCAGAATATATTCTTGATAATAAAATTGCTTACTATGATGTAAAAGTTGTACGTATGCCAATGGCTGCAGCACAGTAAAAACAGTTATTTTTTAAGTATAGAATATGAGGAGCGCTATCACTTCTCATATTCTATACTTTTTCTTTAATTTCTTTTCACTAATTTTGCATGTACAACTAGCCTTCCAGCCTCTGGATCAAGCGCATAGTCACATGTAGAAAGTGTTACAATTTCATCATTATCCGTCAATTCCGTATCCGTTTTGTACAGTGATTTTTCTTGAATTTCCTTTAAGAACGATGTATATGCTGCATCATTTTCAAAATCCGTTTCAATGTAATAAAAGTCCGTTGTTGTCGTATATACTGAAAAAACTTCAACATCGTATCCTTCAAATAATGTATCGTAATATAATTTACGATGGGACATGAAGAATTCTTCATCCAACATTTTTTTTAAACTACCAAACATAGAACCGTCTTTCATACGATGGCCATATAAAATCGTATTTCGATTTTGAGATTTCACATCATTACGATGGTCCATAAAAATGCTTCCTGCTCTCATATCTTCACCTTTGTAATTACGAAATAAATAGTAATCATTATCCTTCGCTTGAACGATTGGATAATTAATTTGTGTATCATCCATCGTAATCCATCCAACTATCTCCGGATTAATTTTTTGGAGAGCTTGAAACTGCTTACGTACTTCCCCATCCTCTGATTTTTCTTCCATTGGACTTCTCTTATAAATATGTTGCGCTTCAGCCATTACTTTACGATTTTCATAATAATCCATGAAAATCCCACCCAATTCATACATTGAATAGAAAAAGATTCCTAAAAACACAATGGTAAGTATGCGTTGAAAAAATGAATTCTTTTTCCGTTCTTTCTTACTATTCAAATTATCACCTCAAAACGGATTATGCTCAGCCTTTAGATTCCCATTGGTACCATGTATAGTCCTGTATCTTCATCCTGCTTTACAACGACATCTACACCATATATTGCTTTAACCATTTCTTCTGTTATTACATCATTAGGATTACCTTTCGTAACAATCTCTCCATCTTTCATAACGATAATATGATCACTGTAACGAATGGCTTGATTAATATCATGTAATACCATTACAATCGTTAGTCCATACACTTCATTTAACTCTTTCACTAACTCTAATATTTCTATCTGATAATAAATATCTAAATATGTTGTCGGCTCATCTAAGAAAAGCATTGGTGTATTTTGAGCTAATGTCATTGCAATCCAAACTCGCTGTCTCTCTCCGCCTGATAAAGCATAAATTGGCTTATCACGCTTACTTTGTAAATTCGTACATACTAGTGCACGCTCAATCGCTTCTCTATCTTCATCTGTTTGCGGAGAGAAAATATTTTTATATGGCATACGCCCAAAGCTTATTAGCTTTTCCACTGTAATATCTGCTGGAGCCTCATTTTGTTGATGGACAACCGCTAGCTTTCTAGCAAACTCTTTCGGTTTATATTCACTAATCGCTTTCCCATCAAGTATTACTTCTCCACTGCTAGGAGCGTGATTTCTAGACATGACACTAAGTAATGTTGATTTCCCACATCCATTTGGGCCAATAATTGTTGTAATTTTCCCAATTTCTATTTCACTACTAACAGACTTTAAACGATTTGTTACGTTATCGTATGAAAAGGTTACATTTTTAATTTCCATGAACTTTATCACTCTTTCTAAGCAAGAATATTAAGAATGGACCACCAATAACTGCCATAATTGTTGCTGCTGGAATTTCATTAGGTGGCACAATTAACCTTCCAATTGTATCTGCCGTCAAAATTAATAACGCCCCTGCAAGAGCAGAAAATGGAATTAATACTTTATGGTCTGAACCGACTAATTGTCTTGAAATATGAGGAACGAGTAATCCAACGAAAGCAATGACTCCTGCAATCGCTGTTGATACTGCCGCTAAAAGTACTGCAATGGCAGAAATAATAAGACGAACTCTCGTCACGTGCAAGCCTAAGTTTTTCGCAGTCTTATCTTGTAGCGATAATAAGTTACACCAAGCTCCTACGAACAGAGCAAGAATAAGACCAATCGTTCCATAAGTCACCATTATTTCTACATCGCCCCACGTCTTCATTGTTATGTTAGAAGTCGTCGTTTGCTTAATACTCTTAATAAAATATCCACAAATCGTAACGAATGATTCATTTAATCCAGTAAACATTGCATTAATAGCAATACCAATTAAAATAATGCGGAGTGGACTTAATCCAGACTTCCATGAAAAAGAGTAAACGAGATAACACGCAAGCGCACCGCCTAAAAATGCGAATACTGGTGTCCAGAAAAAGAATTGCGGAAACAACGTAATAATAACGAGTGTCATAAAACTTGCTCCAGAAGATATCCCGATTACACCAGCATCAGCAAGTGGATTTTTCATAACAGCTTGAAAAAGCACACCTGAAACAGCCAGAGCTGCTCCAGTAAATAGTGCAATAATAATACGTGGGAAACGTAAATCTTTAATCACTTCAACATCTTCATTTCCCCCTGTAAATATCCCTTGTACAAGCTCAACAATACCTACTTCTAAACTCCCTTTCATCGCTGACAATGATGTCATAACAATAAGCAATGCAGTAACAATGAGGAAACTCCAAGTTTTTTTATTCATTCCACTCTTCCTTTATATTAAAATGCATCACGGATACATCATTTTTTTCAATTCATCTAACGCTTCAATTGCTGCTAAATTGCCTGTCGTTCCAAATAAACGCTCCTCTAAATCGTAAACACGGTTATTTTTAACTGCAGCGAAGTGCTTCCAAATGTCATTCGTTTTAAATTCTTTATCGAACATTTTTACAACTTCATCAGGCATACCATGAGCTGCTCGTAAAATAATATCTGGATCAGCTTTCTTTAAGTACTCTGTATTAGAAGCTAAATACTCTACTCGTTCACCTTGTACAATGTTTTTACCACCTAGTTGTTTCACTAAATCTCCAATATAAGAATGCTCTGTTGCTACTAAATAACTTCCTGGCACACCTAACAAAATAAGTACTGTCGGTTCTTTCTTTCCTTTTACTTCTTTTTGAATGCTAGCAACCTTTTTATCTAACTTAGTTACAACTTCTTCAGCCTGCTTTTCACGTCCATATTTCTTACCTAAATCGCTAATAGAATTTTGCATATTTTTCAAGCTTGTTAAATCTAAAAAGTTTGCTTTCATACCCACACCATCAAAAACTGGCTTTAATTCATATTCAAGTGTTGTCACAGATAATACTTCTGACGGCTTTAATGATTTTACCTTTTCCATATCTGGACTCATTGGATTCCCAACTTCAGGTAAACCTTTATATCGCTTTGGTAAAGTTTTAGAACTTGTTGGAACGCCGACTAAATCTACTTCTAACGCATCCATAATTTCAGTAACAGCCACTGTTGTTGCAACAATGCGCTCTTTACTCTCACTCTTTACCTGCTTTGCTGTTTCTTTTTTGGGTGATGAGCACCCGGCTATACTCATTAACAAAATGATAGCCATTAGTACACTTGCAATTTTCTTCACTCTCAATCACCACTCCTTTCCATACAATATGAAACAAGTCTTGATGCACGCGAACATGCATCAAGACTCCAAAAATTACAATCTACCCGCTCTATATTTACGAACTAGTAAAGCAAGTGAACCTAGCAGTAACACCATGTATAAACCAAGTTGTGCTGTATCTGCAGTTTTTGAGTTTTTCTCTTTTTTTGCATCATTATCTGTAGCATTGTTTTTCTTCTTATCATCTGCATTTCGATTAAAATCAGGATTACCTACTGTTTTTACATTATCTACTTTCGGTGTAGTCACTGGATTTTTTGGTTCATTTTTTGGATCCTCTTTAATAGTTCCTAACGCACCAATATTATTTGTATCAAATTGAATTTGTACATCGTAGAAATGATGGTAGTTCATCTCATCGATGTCTACCTTTACTTTTGCGTTTAATTTTTTAAATAGATCTTCTACTTCAAACTGTACTACTCGCGTATTTGCATTTTTATCTTCGCTTATTACTTTCGCATCAGCGAATAGCTCATTGTTTTCCGTTTGGAATTTCGTAATCCACACGCTATTTTTCAGCGTCATCTCAATGTATTTTTTACCATCTTTTACGATTAATTTCGCTGGATTTACAACATAGTCATGCATCTTTGAAATCTCATCTGTTTTATCTTTTAATACTTTAAATGTAATATCATATTGACCGTCTACTAAATTTTCCGGATCAACTATTACTTTCGGTTTATTATTTCCACCTTGGTTATCATTTCCGCCTTGCTTGTCGTTTCCACCTTGGTTGTTGTTTCCGCCTTGCTTGTCGCTTCCACCTTGGTTGTTGTTTCCGCCTTGCTTGTCGCTTCCACCTTGATTCCCTAAAGCTTTAATACTATCTTGATCAAATACAAATTGAACATCGTAGACATGGTGATAATTCATTGAATCAATATCTACTTTTACTTTTGCATTTAATTTTTTAGACAAATCGTTTACTTCTACTTCTACTACTCTTGTATTTTGTTCTTTATTTTCACTTAACACTTTTGTATTAACGAAAGAACCATTCTTCTCAAATTCAAATTTCGTAATCCATGTACTATTTGTTAATGTAAACGATACATATTTCTTACCATCTTTTACTTTTAATACACCTGGACTTTTTGTGTATGTGTTCATCATTGAGATTTCATCTGTTTGATTTTTTAACACTTTAAAGCCAATGCTGTATTCACCATCTTTAAGAGCTTTTGGATCAATTGTTGTGTTATTATCTTGCTTGTCGTTTCCACCTTGGTTGTCGTTTCCGCCTTGGTTGTCGTTTCCACCTTGGTTGTCGTTTCCACCTTGGTTGTTGTTTCCGCCTTGGTTGTCGTTTCCGCCTTGGTTGTCGTTTCCACCTTGGTTGTCGTTTCCGCCTTGGTTGTCGTTTCCACCTTGGTTGTCGTTTCCGCCTTGGTTATTTAACGGCTTAATGCTACCTTTATCAAATGCAAATTGAATATCGTAAAAATGGTGATAATTCATTGAATCGATATCTACTTTTACTTTTGCATTTAACTTTTTCGATAAATCCGGTACTTCTACTTCCACTACGCGTGTATCAGCTTTTTTATCTTCACTTATTACATTTGCATCAACAAACGAACTATTTTTCTCAAATTCAAACTTTGTAATCCAAGCACTATTCGTTAACGTAAAGGATACATACTTCTTACCATCTTTTACTTTTAACACACCTGGACTTTTTGTATATGTGTTCATCATTGAAATTTCTTCTGTTTGATCTTTTAATGTTTTAAAATTGATGCTGTATTCACCATCTTTAATTGTTTCAGCATCTGGTTTTTTATTTTCATCTGGTTTTTCTGCTTCTGGTTTTTCTACTTCTGGTTTTTTCTCTTCATTTTTAATTTTTTCAAGTTTATCTTGTTCAAATAAAAGTTGTACATCATGCGTTTGCTTATAATTTCTTGATGCCATTTCGATAAATACTTTTGTATTTAGTTTTTTAGATAAATCGTTTACTTCAAACTCTACTACTCTTGTATCTTTTTCCTTATCCTCACTCACTACTTTTGCATCAACAAATGCACCATCTTTTTCCGTTTGGAAATTTTTAATTAATGAGCTACTTTTTAGTGTTATAACGGCTTTTTTCTTACCATTTTCTACTTTTAATACTCCTGGATTTACCATGTAACTATTCATCTTGGATTCTTCATCTGTTTGATCTTTGAACACTTTAAATGGAATGCTGTACTCACCATCTGTAATTGTGTTAGAATTTGGTTGTTGATCTGGGTCAGGCTTTTGGTCGGGCTTCTGACTCGGATCAGGTTTTTCATTTGGATCTGGCTTATTAGCTGGGTCCTCTTTTTCATTTGGCTTTTCTACATGAACGGGTTTAATACTATTTTGATCAAAGACAATGCGTACATCATAGTCATGATGATAATTTAAAAAATCAATATCTACTTTTACTTTTGCATTTAATACCTTCTCTACATCTTCCACATCAAATTCTACTACTCTTGTATCTTTTTCTTTATCTTCACTAATTACATTTGTCTCAACAAGTTGGCCTGCTTTTTCTGTTTCAAACTTCGTAATCCATGAACTATTCGTTAATGTAAAGGATACTTTCTTTTTCCCATCCTTCACTTTTAAAGTTCCCGGGCTTACTGAATATTGATTCATCATCGATTCTTCATCTGATGTATCTTTTAAAACTTTGAAGCCAATTGAATATTCACCGTCAGCTAACTTGGTAGCTGCTTGAACTGCAAGTGGTTGTAATGTTGATACAAATGTAAATATCATTAGACACATTGCAACAACAATCTTAAGATACTTGTTCAATGAAATAACGCTCCTTTATAAAAAATTAATTATTTAACACTGTTCCCATCAAATACAAAGCGAATATCATATGAAGCATTGTAATTAATAATTGGGATATTAATTTTCACCTTGCCGTTTAGTTTTTTTGACAAGTCAGCAACTTCAAATTCTACAACTCTAGTATTATCTGTTTTGTTTTCACTTAACACGGTTGTTTCTATAAATTG
>Ga0114954_1000246_pt1 | contig 20079 bp, 13 predicted proteins | sample Porto_4metaG_FD_87299 | JGI IMG/M metagenome (GOLD analysis project Ga0114954, IMG submission 87299) | Marine algal microbial communities from Porto, Portugal - Porto_4 metaG | ecosystem: Host-associated > Algae > Red algae > Unclassified | place: Portugal: Porto | collected 2015-02-02
GCTTGCGCTCCATGTACGCCTCGATGGCCTCCCACATGCGCATGACCGTGCCTTCCGGCTCGAGTCGCGCCAGCGATCCTTGGGTCACGGTGCCATCGACGACGGCCATTTCATTGATCAACTTGGGGTTGGCAAAGGTCGCACGCTGCGCGGTCAGGTGGTCGCCGCGGTGGGTGGCGTAGGAATTGAAGTCCTCTTCTGGCAGGCCCATCTTGGCCAGGTATTCACCGGCCGCGCTGCTGGCCAGAATGGCGTTGGACGGCGACAGGTGATCGGTGGTGATGTTGTCACCCAGTACGGCGAGGGCGCGCATGCCGGAAAGGCTGCGCTCGGCGGCGAGTGCTCCCTCCCAGTAGGGCGGACGGCGAATATAGGTGCTCATCGGGCGCCAATCGTAGAGCGGCTCGGTGTGGCTCGCCTGCTCATCCTTGACCTCGAACATCGGGATGTAGACCTGGCGGAAATGATCCGGCTTCACGCTAGCCTCGATGATCGCGTCGATCTCGTCGTCCGCCGGCCACAGGTCCTTGAGCGTGATCGGCTGGCCCTCGGCGTCGTGACCGAGGGCATCCTTTTCGATATCGAAACGAATGCTGCCGGCGATGGCGTAAGCCACCACCAGCGGCGGCGAGGCGAGGAAGGCCTGCTTGGCGTAAGGGTGGATACGACCGTCGAAATTGCGGTTGCCCGACAGCACCGCCGTCGAGTAAAGATCACGCTCCACGACTTCCTGCTGGATCTTCGGATCCAGCGCGCCGCTCATGCCGTTGCAGGTGGTGCAGGCGAACCCGACGATACCGAAGCCAAGCTGCTCGAGCTCCGGCAGCAGATTGGCTTCCTCCAGGTACAGCTGCACCGCCTTGGAGCCCGGTGCCAACGATGTCTTGACCCAGGGTTTGCGAGTCAGGCCGAGCTCGTTGGCACGCTTGGCCAGAAGCCCCGCGGCGATGACGTTGCGTGGATTCGAGGTGTTGGTGCAGCTGGTAATGGCGGCGATGATCACCGCCCCGTCCGGCATCAAACCCTCTTCCTGCTCGTAGGCGCCGGCGATGCCGCGGCTGGCGAGTTCCCGGGTGGCAACACGGTTATGGGGGCTCGATGGCCCGGCCAGGGTACGCTCGACGCTGGACAGATCGAAGCGCAGGACCCGTTCGTACTCGGCGTCCACCAGGCTATCGGCCCACAGCCCGGCCTCTTTGGCGTAGGTTTCGACCAGTGCGATCTGCTCCGGCTCACGCCCGGTAAGACGCAGATACGCAAGCGTCTGCTCGTCGATGTAGAACATCGCCGCGGTGGCGCCGTATTCCGGCGTCATGTTCGAGATCGTTGCACGATCCCCCAGGGTCAGGTGCGAAGCCCCCTCACCGAAGAACTCCAGATAGGTCGATACCACACGCTCACCGCGCAGAAACTCCGTCAGCGCCAGCACGATATCGGTGGCGGTGATGCCGGGTTGCGGCTTGCCACCAAGCTCGACGCCGACGATGTCCGGCAGGCGCATGTAGGACGCGCGCCCGAGCATCACGCTCTCAGCCTCCAGGCCACCGACCCCTACCGCAATAACGCCGAGGGCATCGACGTGAGGCGTGTGGCTGTCGGTACCCACGAGAGTGTCGGGAAACGCGACGCGCCTGCCGTTTTCATCGGCGCGCGCCTGGATCACCGGCGACATCCGTTCCAGGTTGATCTGGTGCATGATGCCGTTCCCCGGCGGAATCACGTCCACGTTCTCGAAGGCGGTCTTGGTCCAGTTGATGAAGTGGAAACGGTCCTCGTTGCGACGGTCCTCGATGGCGCGGTTCTTGTCGAAGGCACCGTCCTCGAAGCCTGGATGCTCGACGGCCAGAGAATGGTCGACGATCAACTGCGTCGGTACCACCGGGTTGACCTTGGCAGGGTCCCCCCCCTTCTCGGCGATGGCATCACGCAGACCGGCCAGGTCGACCAGTGCCGTCTGGCCGAGGATGTCGTGGCACACCACTCGGGCAGGAAACCAGGGGAAATCGAGATCGCGCTTGCGCTCGATGATCTGCGTAAGCGCCGCGGTGAGATCCTCCGGCGGGCAGCGACGCACCAGGTTCTCGGCCAGCACCCGAGACGTGTAGGGCAGTCTGGCATAGGCGCCCGGGGCGAGGGCGTCCACCGCCTCCCGGGTATCGAAGTAGTCAAGATCAGCGCCGGGCAGGGGCTTGCGATAGTCGATGTTCATGGCAGGCGATCACGGGTCCTGCCGCCGGCGCCCCGATGAGGCCCGGCGGCCATGGTAGGAAAGAAGGCGGCGGCCTCTCGCGGGCCGCCGCGGTCAGGGGCGATACACGCGCTTCAAGCGCGCTCTTCGATCGGCACCCAGGTGCTATGGTCGGGGCCGGTGTAGTCGGCGCTCGGACGAATGATGCGATTGTTCTCGCGCTGCTCGAAGACGTGGGCGCACCAACCGGTCACCCGCGAGCAGACGAAGATCGGCGTAAACAGCTTGGTCGGGATATCCATGAAATGGTAGGCACTGGCGTGGAAGAAGTCGGCGTTGCAGAACAGCTTCTTCTCGCGCCACATGACCTCCTCGACGCGCTCGGACACGGCATACAGGCGCGTATCCCCCACGTCATCGGACAGCTTCTTGGACCATTGCTTGATGATCGCATTGCGCGGATCCGACTCACGGTAGATGGCGTGGCCAAACCCCATGATCTTGTCCTTGCGCTCGAGCATCGCGAGGATCTCGCGCTCGGCCTCGTCGGCCGAGTGCCAGTCCTGAATCATCGCCATCGCCGCCTCGTTGGCGCCGCCGTGCAGCGGACCGCGCAGTGAGCCGATGGCGCCGGTCACACAGGAGTGCATGTCGGACAGCGTCGAGGCGCACACCCGGGCGGTGAAGGTCGAGGCATTGAACTCGTGCTCGGCGTAGAGAATCAGCGAGACGTTCATCACCCTGGCGTGCAGCTCGGAAGCCGGCTCATCGCGCAACAGGTGCAGGAAGTGGCCGCCCACCGAGTCGTCATCGGTCTCGGTATCGATGCGCACGCCGTCGTGGCTGTAGCGATACCAGTAGCAGATGATCGACGGTAGCGCCGCCAGCAGGCGGTCCGATACGTCCTGCTCCTCGCCGAAGTCTTCCTCGGTCTCGAGATTGCCAAGCATCGAGGCGCCGGTACGCATCACGTCCATCGGATGAGCGTCGAGGGGAATCTGCTCGAGCACCGTCTTGAGCGCCTTGGGCAGCCCGCGCAGCCCCTTGAGCTTGGTGACGTAAGCATCGAGCTCGGCCTGATTTGGCAGCTTGCCCTTGAGCAGCAGGTAAGCGACCTCCTCGAAGCGCGCCTTCTCGGCGAGTTCTTCGATGTCGTAGCCGCGGTAGGTCAAGCCGGAGCCGGTGACTCCCACGGTGCAAAGAGCGGTGGAACCAGCGCTCTGGCCGCGCAGGCCAGCCCCTGAAATCGGTTTGTCAGCCATGGCGTGTCTCCTTTGAGATAGGACTTGTTAGTGTCGCTAACGTAACGAGGACGTCGGATGCTCTCAGGCGCCCTGACTGTCGTCGAACAAGGCGTCGAGCTTGCGCTCGAAATCGTGATAGTTGAGGAAGTCATAGAGTTCCTCACGGGTCTGCATGGTATCCACCACATCACGCTGGTGACCGTTGTCATGAATACTCTGGTAGACCTTGAGCGCCGCGGCGTTCATGGCACGGAACGCCGACAGCGGGTAGAGCACCATGGCACAGCCGGCGCCCTTGAGTTCATCCTGAGAGAACAGCGGTGTCGCGCCAAACTCGGTGATGTTGGCCAGAATGGGCGCATTGACCCGCTGGCTGAAGGCTCGGTAGTCGTCGAGGGTGTGCACCGCCTCGGCGAAGATGGCGTCGGCGCCGGCCTCGATGCAGGCATTGGCACGCTCGATGGCCGCGTCCAGCCCCTCTTTCTGGAAGGCATCGGTACGCGCGATCAGGTAGAAGTCCGGATCGATGCGGGCATCGGCGGCGGCCTTGACCCGATCGACCATCTCTTCTTTCGACACGATGGCCTTGTTAGGCCGATGACCACAGCGCTTCTGCGCCACCTGATCCTCCAGATGCACCGCCGCCACGCCGGCGCGCTGCATCTCCTTCACCGTGCGCGCGATGTTGAACGCCCCACCCCAGCCGGTATCGATATCCACCAGCAGCGGCAGGTCCGTGGCGGCGCAGATGCGATGAGCATCCTCGACCACATCGTTCATCGTCGTCATGCCCAGATCCGGCAGGCCAAAGGACGCATTGGCGACACCGCCACCGGACAGGTAGATGGCCTGATGACCAACCCGCTCGGCCAACATGGCGGTGTAGGCATTGATCGTGCCGACGATGGGCAGCGGCTGTTGAGCCTTGAGGGCGGCGCGAAAACGCGCACCTGGGGTCTGAGTGGTCATGGAGGCCTCCGTGGTCATGGTCCGGGATAGTAAGCAAAGAGAATTGGCGCTGGGGTCGTCAATCGGAGTCAGGTGATGTCGCTGGCATCCTGAGCAACGACGCTGGGGGCGTCGCGTCCTTCGAGGGAGGCGGCGTAGCGCGCCACGACGTTCTCGCGCGATGCGCTGACGTGGCGGCGCATCAGAAGCTCGGCAAGCTCGGCGTCGCCGGCCTCGATCGCATCGACGATGCGATGGTGCTCGACAAAAGCCTTCTGCGGCCGCGCCCCGCTGGCACTGAACTGGGTACGGTACATGCGCACCAGGTAATAAAGGTCATCGCACAGCAAGGCGGTGAGCATGCGATTGTGGCTGCCCTGAACGATGCGATAGTGGAAATCGAGATCGCCTTCGCGCTGGTAGTACGCCTCGCCCCTGGCAAGATCAGACTGGCGCTCGTGCACCGCCAGCACCTCACGCAGGCCCGCAATCTCCGTCGCGGTCATGTTCTCGGCGGCAATCCGCGCCGCCATGCTCTCGAGCGCCTCGCGAACGTCGAACAGCTCCATCAGCTCCTTCATCGACAGCTTCACCACGCGGGCCCCGACATGGGGGACGCGTTCGATGAGTCGATGAGCCTCGAGTCGCCGCATCGCCTCGCGCAATGGCCCTCGCGAAATGCCATAGGCCTTCGATAGCCCCGGCTCAGTGATCTTGCTGCCGGCAGGCAGCTCACCGCGCACGATAGCGTCTTGCAGCTGGTGGAACACACGCTCGGCCAGGGTTCGGACCTCGGGAGCGACGTAGATGTCTTGTTGGCTGGTGGTCATGTTAATTGTCGACAATGATGGCATGAAAAGACTGTAAGACAGCCGAAAGGCTCGGTCAATAGCGGGTATTATCGCGGCCGTTAGCCATTGGTTGTAGACAATACTGCCATCCGCCTCCTCCATCCGCCGGGGCGTTGACGATCGTCCCCCGCCGAGCAGGGACAAAACGCACCCGCAGGCCTAGAATGGGCCGCCAGTTTCTGCCAGGGCGCCTCATGACTCTCGCCATCCATCCCTTTCCCTACCGACGGGACCCGCTCGACCACTTCGCGTCGCTGCGTGCTCGCCCGGGCGCCGTACTCCTCGACAGTGGTGGCCCGGTGGCGCCCGGTGGGCACTACGACATCCTGACCAGCGACCCTCTCGACACGCTGGAAGTCGGTACCGATGGCAAGGCGCGCCTGGCGAGCCACCAGGGCGCGATGTCGGGCAACCTGTTCGATGTTCAACAGCGCTTGCTGGAGCGCCTGCCGCTGCCACAGCTAAACTCTTCACTGCCCTTCCTCGGTGGCCTGATCGGCTTCTGGAGTTACGACCTGGGGCGTCGCCTGGAGCCCATCAACGGCACCGCCCAGGCCGTGAACGAGTTGCCATTGGCGCGCCTGGGCCTCTACGACTGGGCGCTGATTCAGGATCACGAGCAGCGCGAGAGCTGGCTGGTGGCAACGCCCGAGCGCCGCCAGCAGGCCGAAGCCTGGCTCGAGCTTGCCCCTGCGCCGACCGCCGACTTCCGCCTCACCGCCGACTTTACGGCCAAGCTATCGGCCGAGGCGTACCGTGACCGTTTCGATGCCGTCCAGCGCTACATTCGCGCCGGCGACTGCTATCAGATCAACCTGGCCCAGCGCTTCAGCGCCACCTTCGAGGGCGATCTGTGGCACGCCTACCAGCACCTGAGACGGGCGACACCCACGCCGTTCTCGGCGTTCATGGCGTGGGACGACAAGGCCATTCTGTCGCTGTCTCCCGAGCGTTTCCTCCAATGTTTCGACGGCATCGTCGAGACGCGCCCGATCAAGGGCACCCGGCCCCGCGGCGCCACGATCGAGGAAGACAAGCGCCTGGCCCAGGAGCTGTCCGAGAGCATCAAGGATCGTGCCGAGAACGTGATGATCGTGGACCTGCTGCGCAACGACCTTGGCCGCGTGTGCCTGCCGGGCACGGTCCGGGTGCCGCAGCTATGCGGCCTGGAAAGCTATGCCAACGTCCATCATCTGGTCAGTATCGTCCACGGCCATCTGGCGCCATCACTGGCGCCGCTGAAGCTGCTCGAGGCCGCCTTTCCCGGAGGTTCGATCACCGGCGCCCCCAAGGTGCGTGCGATGCAGATCATCGATGAACTGGAACCCGACCGACGCAGCGCCTACTGCGGTAGTCTCGGCTATATCGATAGACGTGGCCGCATGGATACGTCCATCGCCATTCGCACCCTGGTAGCCGATGCCGGGCGCTTGCATATCTGGGGCGGTGGCGGGCTGGTCGCCGACAGCGACGGCGATGCGGAATACGCCGAGACCCTGGACAAGATTCGCCACCTGATGGCGGCACTGGACACCTCGCCCCGCTAGCCGTGCCGGCGCTCGACGCGGATCACGCTCGCCCCACGCCAAACAATAGAGAATAAGAAGCCTTTTCAATAAGAGTCATTGGTTATATCGGATCATAAGATAGGAACCAAACGATATTGGGGGCGACATTTGCGTATTTGGTAGGGTAACGACCAAACCCCTAGCGAGGCGGCCATGACGTCCTTCGATGCCAATGCTTTCGTCCTGGAGCACGACCAGGCAAGCCCCAAGAACATACTCAAGGCCGCCTACCAGGCCTTCGGCGAACTGACGATTTCCTTCTCCGGCGCCGAGGACGTGGTCTTGATCGACCTGGCCTTGAAAGTCGCGCCCAAGCAAGACGTTCACGTCTTCAGCCTGGATACCGGGCGCCTCCATGCCGAGACCTACACCTTTATGGAAAGGGTGCGGGAGCACTACGCCATCGACCTGGACATCCGCTTTCCGGATCAACAGGCGGTTCAGGCGCTGGTCAACGACAAGGGGCTTTTCAGTTTTTACCGTGACGGCCACCATGAATGCTGCGGCATTCGCAAGGTCGCGCCCTTGCGCGAGCGCCTCAAGGGCCTGCCCGTGTGGGTCACCGGTCAGCGCCGAGATCAGAGTCCCGGCACCCGTTCCAAGCTGCAGATCGCCGAGCGTGACACCGCCTTCGGTAGCGACGACCAGCCGCTCTACAAGATCAATCCCTTGACCCACTGGTCCAGTGAAGATGTCTGGAACTACATTCGTTCCTTCGACGTGCCCTACAACGGCCTGCATGAGAAAGGCTTCGTCAGTATCGGCTGTGCCCCCTGCACGCGTCCCATTCTGCCGGGCCAGCACGAGCGTGAAGGCCGCTGGTGGTGGGAGGATCAGGGCGGCAAGGAATGTGGCCTGCATGCCGTGAACCTGCCCGGTACCGCCAGCACCGGCTGAGCCCGTGCCCGAGCGGCGCCTGACGGCACACCGACGGGCAATACATGACCCACCAGTCAAACGCAGACGGCGCCCCGAAGGGCGCCGTCTGCGTTTGACTGACTGTAGAACACCAACACGGGCCTCGCTTGTCGCCTTCTGGCTCACCACACCGACGCTACGCATCGGCCGGCGACGCCATTACGCCAGGCGCGGTGCCCTAGCGCACCGGTAGCTCGATCCCCTCGAACAACTGGTGCTCGTGTCGAGGACCGGCGGCCAGGGCCTCGTCGACCAGGTCCCGCTCGAGGTGACCGGCAAAGCCTTTGAGGAAGTCGTACATGTACCCGCGCATGAAGGTCCCGCGCCGAATGCCGATCTTGGTCGTAGAGCTTTCGAACAGATGGCTCGCGTCGAGGGCAACGAGATCGTCATCGAGGGTGTCGTCCACCGCCATATGGGCGACGATACCGACCCCCATGCCGAGGCGAACGTAGGTCTTGATCACATCGGCATCCGCGGCGGTCAGCACGACATTCGGCGACAGCCCTCGAGCGCGGAACGCGTCATCCAACTGGGAACGGCCGGTGAAACCGAACACATAGGTCACCAGCGGGTGCTCGGCGAGGGTATCAAGCGTCAAGGGCCCGTCTGCCAGTGGGTGACCCTTGGGTACCAGCACGCAGCGATTCCAGCGATAACACGGCAGCAACACCAGGTCATTGAACAGATCCAGCGACTCGGTGGCGATGGCGAAGTCGGCCTGGCCATCGCTGACCATCTGCGCGATCTGCTTCGGCGTGCCTTGTTGCATGTGCAACGCGACATCGGGGTAGCGCTGGGTAAAGGAGTGGATCACCGGTGGCAGGCAGTAACGGGCCTGGGTATGAGTGGTGGCAATCGACAGCGCACCGCGACGCTCGTCGCTGTGCTCCTGCGCCACATCCTTAATGTTGGCCGTGAGCCGCAATACCTGACCGGCAAGCTCGATGATCGACTGCCCCGCCGGCGTCACACGGGTCAGGTGCTTGCCGCTGCGCGCAAAGATCTCGACGCCGAGCTCGTCTTCCAACAAGCGAATCTGCTTGGAGATACCCGGTTGCGACGTGAACAGACTCTGAGCGGTCGCCGAAACGTTCAAGTTGTGCCGGGACACTTCCCAGATGTAGCGCAGCTGCTGTAATTTCATGTCACTTCTCTCACGCTCACAATAGGCGCCCTTGGACCGATCGCTGGCCGGGTCTCGCCGACGCTTGCCCCGCCCTGGCCGCTACGCTCCGCCTGGACGGTGCGAGACGCCAGTACGTCGGCAGCTTGCGGCGAAGTCTGGTCGGCACAACATGCCAAAGCGCCATAAAAATAACTTTGGTGATTACTTTATAGCATAAACGATTCGGGTGCAGCCTATCGTAAGGATGCTAAGAACCTATCGACCCAATATTTGCCAGCCACCCGGCCGACCGCTACCATCGTGCCACCGGGCATGGTTGCCGTGCCCCCAATTCCGCTCGATAAAGCGCAACGCAAATGGAGATTCACATGGCCAATAACGTCGATGTCACCAACGCCAACTTCGAGCAGGAAGTTCTCAAGGCAGACGCTCCCGTCCTGCTCAAGTTCTGGGCTCCCTGGTGCGGCCCGTGCAAGGTGATGGCTCCGGTGGTCGACGAAGTCGCCGAGGAACGCGATGGCGCCTTGAAGGTGGTCAGCATCAACGTCGATGATGCTCCCGAAATCGCGGCCGAACAGGGCGTTCGCGGTGTTCCGACCGTGATGCTGTTCAAATCCGGCGCCAAGGTGGCGTCGCTGGTGGGCGCGCAGTCCAAGTCACAGCTGACCCAGTTCATCGATCAGAACGCCTGATCGCCTCAGGTAAGCGTGTAAACGACGACGCCTCGGCCTTTGGCCGAGGCGTCGTCGTTTTCGGACCCTCTACCCTGCCTGCCGAACACCCGGCAGAGCGATGCCAGGTGCCAGCGAAGCGCTCAGGGCTCACCAGGCCGCTGAGGCTGTTTCGCCTTCTTGCGTCGCCTGACCCGCTCAGCCAGCGGCTGGTTGGCCTCTTCCACGGGCCCGCCCTTGGCCGGCCCCAGCAGATGCGCCATCCAGCGCGTCTGGGGGTGGCTGTCGAGGGCAATCTTCAGCGTCATGGTCAACACCACCGACAGCAGCATGCCCGTCACGCCGAGAATCCAGCCCCACACCACCAGTGACAAGAAGGCCACAAAGGTCGAAAGGCCTAACGCTCTGCCCATCACCCGCGGTTCGATCAGGTTCCCCATGATGAAGTTGATCATCAGATACACCAGGCTAAGCAGCAGTGCCTGGGCTGGCCCTCCTCCATCCGGAGACACCAGTATCAGCACCACCGGTGGCAGCGCCGCGATCGCCGAACCAATATTGGGAATGTAGTTCAGGGCGAAGGCCAACACGCCCCACAGCAGCGGGAAGTCGACCCCAACGATCAAGCAGGCAAGCCACACCAGCGCGCCGGTAATCAGGCTGATCACGGTCTTCACCGCCAGATAACGCTTGAGCGTGTGACTGAACTCGGTAAAACGGTTGAGGCTCGGCGCGGGATTGGCCAGCGCCCGCGAGACCTTATCGCGGAAGTTCAATGTCTCGAACAGCAGGAACATCACCAGCAGCCCCACGACGATGCTTTGCATCATCAGGTTGCCGAGCTGTCCAAGCAGCGTCGGCAGCCACTCCCCCAACTGCTGGGTATCGATCAGCTCCGCGAGGCGTCGCGTGTCGATAGCGAGACCCATGCTCGCCAGCCCGTCCAATACGGTCAGATAATACTGATATAGCTTGTCTTCGATTCCCGGCAACTCATCGGCGAAGGTGCCAACGCTGTTGACCAGCAATAGCCCAAGCAGCGACAGCACGCCCCCGATCACCACCAGGGTCAGCCACACCGACAGACGCAGCCCCACCCCTCGCTCGTGCAACCACTGAACCGGTGCGGTGCACACCACGGCAATGAACACCGAGAGCAGCAACGGAACCAGCAGGTCCCCACCGGCGCGCATGCCGGCGATGATTACCACCAGTGCCGCCAGGGTCAACGTCAAATTCAACGGGAGCCGGCGCTCTTCCTTATCCTCGACATTCTCGTCCACGAGCCATGGTTCCTTGAGAGTTGGGACATCTATCATGCCTCATAGCAGTTACGGTACAAAACTGCCGCCGGAATTCGCCTGAATCGGGGCCGGCTCCGCCCACGGACGCGCCGCCCCGGTTGCCATCCTCCGATGCAAAACCCAGCCGCCCTCATGGTGCAAACAACAAGGAAGGCCAATCCCCCAGGAACTCCTTCATGACATCGTTCGTCCTATGCTAGAACTCATCACTTCATGTCCCGCGATGTCCGCCCGGGCATCCTGCAAGGAGGCTTTCATGCCGCACCATCTTCCGCCCCGCCCCCAGGCGTCGCGTCCCGGCCGACCTCGCCACGCTCGCGGCTTGCCCGCCCTTGGCCTCGCCGCGTTGCTCGGTTCGATGCTGCTCAGCGCACCGGCGCTGGCACAAGATCCCGCCAACGGCCCCGAACGCAAGGCCCAGCGCTACCTCGACGTGCAAGCCCAGTCCGAGCTCGATATTGCCCCGGATGAAGCGACACTCAGCGCACGCCTGTGGGAAAAGACGCCCGCCGTCGCCCAGGAAGAGGACAGCGGTGATCACGGCCAGGCCCTTGGCGACGCACGCACACGCCTGGAGGAACGAGCCGCCGAACTGGTACGCACCCTGGAAGAAGCCGGCCTAGAGCGCGACGCCATCAGCGCCGGTTCCCTCAGCGTCCAACAGGAGATGCTCCACCGCCCCGGGACCGACAACGAAGCCCCGACAGTGATGGTCCGCACCCGCCTGGAGCGCCCAGTCACCCTGTCAATCAGCGACCTGGATAGCCTGCCGACCATTCTCGATGCCCTCACCGACGCCGGGGTCAACTCCCTCGACGGTGTCAGCTACGACCTGGCCGACCGAGACGCTGCCAGCGACCAGGCGCTGACTCAGGCGCTTCAACGTGCCCGCCAGAAAGCCGAGCTGATGGCCGAGACCCTCGGCGTGGAACTGGGCGAAGTGGTCAGCATCAGCGAAACCAATGCACCGGTGTTCCAGCCACGCATGATGGCCATGCGCGCCGACGCGGCCATGGAAAGCGGCGGCGGCGCCGAGTACCGCCCGGGCGCCATCACCATCGACGCCGGCGTCAACGTGCGCTGGAGCCTGGCGCCCTGACGATGGCCGCGTTAGCGTGACGCTGGCCGCCTCAAGACAAACACCCCCACGAGGCGACTCGTGGGGGTGTTCCGTGGAGAGGGAGACAAGGCGTGGCGCGGGTAGATGCAGCGACTGCCTCAGATCACGCTTGGCGCTTTTCCCTCGACAGCGTTCCGCGCAGTAGCGTCACGCTTGGCGCAACGCGCCGACTCAATTGATCCGTTCGACACCGCCCATATAGGGCCTCAGCACCTCGGGCACGGTGATCGAGCCATCATCGTTCTGATGGTTTTCCATCACCGCGATGAGGCAGCGCCCCACCGCCAGACCGGAGCCATTCAGGGTGTGCAGCAACTGCGGCTTCTTCTGCTCCGGCGAACGAAAGCGCGCCTGCAGACGCCGCGCCTGGAAGTCCTCGCAGTTGGAGATCGACGAGATCTCACGATAGGTGCCCTGGCTCGGCAGCCACACCTCAAGATCGTAGGTCTTGGCCGCCGAGAAGCCGATATCACCGGTGCACAGGGTCACCACGCGATACGGCAGCGCAAGCGCCTGAAGAATCGCCTCGGCATGGCCGCGCATCTCCTCGAGTGCCGCATAGCTCGTGGCCGGATCGACCAGCTGGACCATCTCGACCTTGTCGAACTGGTGCTGGCGAATCATGCCGCGGGTGTCGCGCCCGTGAGAGCCTGCTTCGCTGCGAAAACACGGGGTATGGGCGGTAAGCTTGAGCGGCAGCGCCTTGGCCTCGACGATCTCGTCACGCAGCAGGTTGGTCAGCGGCACCTCGGCGGTGGGAATCAGGTGGAACTCACGTTCGTCGTCGAGCTTGAACAGGTCCTCGCCGAATTTCGGCAATTGGCCGGTACCATAGAGTGACTCCCGGTTGACCATGTACGGGACGTAGCACTCTTCGTAGCCATGCTCCTGAGTCTGCTTGTCGAGCATGAACTGGGTCAGGGCACGATGCAGGCGAGCCACCGGCCCACGCATGACCGCAAACCGGGCGCCGGTCAGCTTGGTCGCAAGCTCGAAGTCGAGATCACCGTTCTTGGCCCCCAGGTCGACGTGATCCTTGACCGCGAAGGCATATTCACGCGGCTCGCCCCACCGCGCCACCTCGACGTTGTCGTCTTCGCTGTTGCCCTGGGGCACATCGTCGTGGGGCAAGTTAGGAATCCCGGCAACGATATCGTCCCAGTCGCCCTGAACGTCACCGAGTCGAGTCTTGGCCGCATCGAGGCGATCGCCCAGGTCGCTGACTTCGTCGAGCAGCGGCTGAATGTCCTCGCCGCTCGCCTTGGCCTTGCCGATGGCCTTGGACCGCGTATTCCGCTCGTTCTGCAGCCGTTCGGTCTCGGCCTGCAGCTCGCGGCGGCGGGATTCGAGCGACCCGAGTCGCTCGGTATCGAGGGTAAACCCGCGGGCGGCCAGTCGTTGGGCGACCTGGTCGAGGTCGCTGCGCAGCAGTTTCGGATCGAGCATGGAGTCTGGGTCCGTCGCCTATCGTGAAATCGGAAGACAAATGATGAAAAGTCTGGGCGCCCATTGTAGGCAAAACCGCCTTCCTGCGCCATGTATGGACGGCCTGGCCACGCCGCCGAGATGCGCGATGCGCCTGGAACAAGGTAAAGTGGTTGCCTTCTTTTGACGCCCCGCTGCCTGGAATCGAGATTCCCGGAGCAAGGGCCAGCATCGACCGAGACCATGATCGCACGACTTTCCGCCGACGCGACCCATCTGGACAACCGCTACATTCGCTTTCTCGAGGCGCTCAAGCGCTCGGGCTTCGAGGGCGAAATTGCCCCGGACTACGCCAGCCGCACGGTACTGGCGACCGACAATTCACTGTATCAACGGCTGCCCCAGGCGGCCGTCTTTCCGCGCCACCGGGACGACGTCGAGCGCCTGGCACGACTCGCCGGCCGCGAGGAGTACCGCACCCTCGTGCTGACCCCGCGCGGCGGGGGCACCGGCACCAACGGCCAGTCGCTGACCGACGGCATCGTGGTCGATGTCTCACGGCATATGAACCGCATCCTCGACATCGACGTGGAACGGCGCCGGGTGCGCGTCCAGGCCGGCGTGGTCAAGGATCAGCTCAACGCCGCCCTGCGTCCTCACGGCCTGTTCTTCGCCCCGGAACTGTCCACCTCGAACCGGGCGACGCTCGGCGGCATGATCGCCACCGATGCCAGCGGCCAGGGCAGCTGCGAGTACGGCAAGACGCGCAACCATGTGCTCGAACTCGACAGCGTCCTGATCGGCGGTGAGCGCCTGGTCACCGGTCCCGTCAGCGAAGCCGAGCTGGAGGCTCGCTGCGCAGAAGATGGCGCGGCCGGCCGCGCCTACCGGGTGGCCCGCGAGATCATCGATACCCAGGCCGAGGCCATCGCCGCGACCTTTCCACCGCTCAACCGCTGCCTGACCGGCTATGACCTGGCTCACCTGCGCGAAGACGACGGCCGCTTCAATCTCAATAGCGTGCTGTGCGGTGCCGAAGGGTCCTTGGCCCTGACCTGCGAGGCGGTGCTCAACGTGCTGCCGATTCCGCGCCATTCGACCCTGGTCAACGTACGCTATGCGAGTTTCATGGACGCCCTTGCCGATGCCAAGGCGCTGATGACGGGTGGCGCCAGCCCGACATCCATCGAGACGGTGGACGACACGGTGCTTGGCCTTGCCATGGAGGATTTCGTCTGGGAAGGCGTCGCCGACTTCTTCCCCGCCAGCGCCCCAGGCGAGCCCCCCATCGCCGGCATCAACCTGGTGGAGTTCAACGACGATGACCACGAGCGCCTCAGGCAACGGGTCGAGCGTTTCTGCGACCACCTGAGCCACGACACCAGCGTGGCGCGCCTTGGCTTCACCCTGGCCGAAGGCCGCGACGCGATCGGCCGGGTCTATGCCATGCGCAAGCGCTCCGTGGGCCTGCTCGGCAATGTCCAGGGAGAGAAGCGCCCGCTGCCCTTCGTCGAAGACACTGCCGTACCGCCAGAACACCTGGCCGACTACATCGCCGAATTCCGTGCCTTGCTCGATGCACGGGGCTTGAGCTACGGCATGTTCGGCCACGTCGATGCGGGGGTTCTTCACGTGCGCCCGGCCCTCGACATGAAGGATCCGGCCCAACAGGCCATGATCCGCGAGATTTCCGATGCGGTAGCAAAGCTCACCCACAAGTACCATGGCCTGCTGTGGGGCGAGCACGGCAAGGGCGTGCGCTCAGAGTACTCACCAACCTTCTTCGGAGACCTGTATCCGAGCCTGCAGCGCTTGAAGGGCGCCTTTGACCCTTACAACCAGCTCAATCCAGGCAAGATCGCATCGCCGCTTTCGATGGCGCCCGAACCCGTGCCGGCCAAGGCACCCGACGCCGTGCCGGCCAAGGCACCCGACGCCGTGCCGGCTATGGCGCCCGGAACCGCGACGGCCATGGCACCCGACGCCGTGCCGGCCAAGGCGTCCGACGGCTCGCACAACGCGGCCACGCAGGCGGCGATACGCCACGACCCCAATCTGCTCGCCATCGATGGGGTGCCGATGCGCGGTGATTTCGATCGCCAGATCGACGAGCGCGTGTGGCAGTCCCACGCCGATGCGGTGTACTGCAACGGCAACGGCGCCTGCTACAACTACGATCCCGATGACGCCATGTGCCCGTCGTGGAAGGCTACCCGCGACCGCGTTCACTCACCGAAGGGTCGCGCCAGCCTGATGCGCGAATGGCTGCGCCTGCAGGGCGAGGCCGGCATCGATGTTGTTGAGGAATCTCGGCGCAAGAAGCAGGAAGGCACCTTCGGCTTTCTGCGCCATCTACCCGGGCGAGCGCTCAACAGCGCCAAGGGCAAGGACGACTTCTCCCACCAGGTCTACGACGCCATGGCCGGCTGCCTGGCGTGCAAGTCCTGCGCCGGCCAGTGCCCGGTCAAGGTCAACGTCCCGGCCTTTCGCTCTCAATTCCTCGAGGTCTATCACGGTCGCTATCTGCGCCCGCTACGCGACTATCTCGTCGGTGGGCTCGAGTTCCTGCTGCCCTGGCTGGCGCCTCTGGCACCGCTCTATAACGCCGCCCTGGGTAACCGACTCGTCGATCGCCTGATGACTCGCGGCGTCGGCATGGCGGATAGCCCTCGCCTGTCACGCGCACGGCTGAAGCCGCTGCTCACGGCCTGGGGCATTGCCGAGGCAACGCCGGTCTCGCTGGGGCGCCTCACCGAGCGCCAGAAGGCACGCAGCGTGATCCTGGTCCAGGACGCCTTTACCAGCCACTTCGAAGCACGGCTCGTCGCAGATGTGGTGGAATTGTTGTCACGCCTGGACATCCGGGTGTTCGTCGCGCCCTTCGCCCCCAACGGCAAGCCGCTGCACGTTCAGGGCTTCCTCGGTGCCTTCGAGCGCACCGCCAAGCGTCAGGCAAACCGTCTCAAGGCGCTGGCCGATAGCGGTGTAGCGCTGGTCGGTATCGATCCGGCCATGACCCTGACCTACCGTCAGGAATACGTCACGGCCCTCGGATCAAACGCCGTGCCCGAGGTATTAATGTTGCAGGAGTGGCTATTGTCACTGGGCGACACCCTGGTGCCGCCGGGCCTGGACCTGAGTCACGAGGAGCCCTTCTCGCTGATGAGCCATTGCACCGAGAAGACCCAGGCCCCGGGAAGCCCCAAGGCCTGGCAACAGGTGTTCGCGCATTTTGGCCTGACCCTGAAGGCTCTGCCCAGCGGCTGCTGCGGCATGTCCGGGACCTACGGGCACGAAGCCCGCAATCTGGCGACGTCGAAGACCATTTATGCGCAGTCCTGGCAGCCGGTCGTCGAGGAACAGGGCGCCAGTGGACGCCTCGTTGCCACCGGGTATTCCTGTCGTAGCCAGGCCCAGCGGCTGTCGGATACCCACCTTCCTCATCCCCTACAGGGCCTGCTGGGCGCGCTGCGTCGCGCCGGCTGACCGTGCGCCACCGACGCCCTCCCGGTGAGGGCGTCATCCCGCGGCGCCAGGATGTCAGGCTGTTCGTTTGCCACGGCCGCGGGCTACCACGCTCGCGCTCCGCCGCCCCCCTTATCTCATCACCCTCGACTCGTGCGCGACGCGCCGCGCCGCTTGGCGAAACGTCATCGCGTCAATGGATTGCACGATCGCCGCCACGACGATAGGCTGCGCGGCTTTCGAATTTTCCGGAGCCGTTCGCCCATGGAGCACGCAGGACTTACACGGGCCGCCATCGGACTCTTGGCCCTCGGCTCGCAGTGGCTGGCCTGGAGGCTCAAGGTGCCCGCCATCCTGATCCTGCTGGTGGCAGGCATCGCCGCCGGCCCGGTCACCGGGCTACTCGACCCCGACGCCTTGTTCGGCGACCTCCTCTTCCCCTTGGTGTCGCTTGCCGTCGCGGTGATTCTGTTCGAGGGTAGCCTGACGCTGAACTTCCAGGAGTTGGGCGGACACGGACGCACGGTCAGGCGACTCGTGACCACCGGGGCATTCCTCACCGCGGTGCTCGCCGCCGCCGCCGCCCACCAGCTGCTGGGCCTCTCGTGGCAGATGGCGTGCCTGCTCGGCGCCCTCCTCGTGGTGACCGGGCCCACCGTCATTCTGCCCATGCTGCAGACCCTGCGCGCCCGCGAGCACCTGACCCAGATCCTGCGCTGGGAAGGCATCCTGATCGACCCAGTGGGCGCCATCGGCGCGGTACTCGTGTACGAATTCGTCGCCCTTGGATCCGGCGCAGCGGGCGCAGATTCGGGCTCTGCTGCCCTGGCGCATACCCTCGTCCAGTTCGCCCAGACGCTCCTGGTCGGCTTCGGCTTCGGCGCCATCGGCGGCTATGCCTGGGGCCAGGTGCTGCGTCAGCACCTGCTGCCCCAGCGCCTGCACAGCTTCGGCACCCTGATGATCATGCTGGGGCTGTTCACCGCTTCCAATGCCCTGTTCCATGAATCCGGCCTGCTTACCGTCACCGTCATGGGCGCTTGGCTGGCCAACATGCGCGGCGTTCCCACCCGCCCCATCATCGAGTTCAAGGAAACCCTGTCGGTGCTGTTGATCTCGGGGCTGTTCATTCTGCTCGCGGCACGCCTGACCGTTGATCAGCTGGCCATGCTGGGCTGGCCGGCCTGGGCCTTTCTGGGGTTCTTGCTGATCATCGTACGTCCGCTGGCGGTGTGGTTGTGCACCCTGGGAAGTCGCCTGGAATGGCGCGAGAAAGCCTTGCTGGCCTTCATCTCCCCCCGCGGCATCGTCGCCGCTGCCGTGGCGTCGCTGTTCGCTTTGCGTCTTGAAGAGATCGGCGTCGAGGGCGCCGATATGCTGGTCCCGATCACCTTTCTGGTCATCATCACCACCGTGGTGGCGCAAAGCCTGCTCGCCCGGCCAGTCGGCCAATGGCTCGGGGTTCGTCGCCCCTCGGCCAACGGCGTGCTGATCATCGGTGCCAACCCGGTGGCTCGCCAGATGGGCCAGTGTCTGCGCGATGCCGGACTCGGCGTGCTGCTGGTCGACAGCAGCTGGGACGCGGTGCAGGAAGCACGACGCCAGGGGCTGACCGCCTACTATGGTGACCCGCTCTCCGAACATGCCGCTCAGCACATGGAACTCACCGGCATCGGCTATCTGATGCCGCTATCGCCCTACCGCGAGTTGAACGACCTCTCGGCGCTTCACTTCGAGCACCTGCTCGGCCAAGGCCAGGTCTTTCGCCTGGCCGTGGACGAGGGCCGTCAGGCGCGGCGCCAGCATGCCCGCGCTATCGATCACGTGCCATACCTGTTTGGCCGCGGGATGACGTTTGCCAAGCTGTCGAGCCTCATCGAACGCGGGGCCAGTTTTCAACGCCACACGCTCGCCGAGCCTCCCCGGTCCAGGGGTGCCGACCGCAAAGGCAGTGTCCCGGCCGCGGAGCCGCTGGTCTGCATTGGTGCCTCCGGCCGCCCACGTATCACCACCGCCGATGCACCACTGACGCCACGCCGCGGCGATAGCGTGATCCGGCTGGTGATGAGCTGAAGACCCCGCGCCGAAGAAAGGCCAACGGCTAGCGCAGTGCCGCCTTGAGCACTACGCCGAGCAAGACGCCGGCAATACCGAAGAGCGATGGCCATAGCCATCGTTGCTCCTGAGCCTGGGCGATCGCCCGGGTATGCAGTTCTACCGCCGTCTTGAGCAGCGTCTCGATCTGGTCGGCGCTCAACGGCCGCCGAGTCAGCGCCTGCTGGGCCCGCTCGCTGAGCGCCTCGCGCGCATCACGGGCCAGTTCGATACCGCGTTCGGCATCGAAGCTCCGGTCATAGCCATGACGCCAGCGTAGTGACGCCCATTCGCCGTTCAAGCGAAAGAACTCCGGGTGCTCGCGAAAGACCTCGTGCCAGCCGTCAGCACTCACCGGCTCACCGAGCTTGCTGGCCCAGCTCGACACCTCGCGACTGGCCCAGGGATAAGCGCCCATGACCTGAATGGCAGCGATTACATCGGCCAGGCGAGCGCCGTTTTCCAGGTACGGGGACTTGATTGACGCCATGACGACCTCCTCGACCACCTCGGTACGAAGCCTCGGCTTTCGTCCTGAGTATGGGACGTCATGCCCCTGGCCTGCCGTAGTTTCGTCACCAGCGCACCATTTTTACCGATCCCAAAACGCCTCACGCCGGTCTTTGACCGGCGTGAGGGAGATGGCAGAGGCAAGCCGCCCTAGAAGAACAGTCGCCGCAGCCCCGCCCCTGGGTCCTCCTGACGCATGAACGCTTCACCGACCAGAAAGCCGTGCACATCGTGCTCGCGCATGCGCAGCACGTCATCACGGGTGTGGATGCCAGACTCGGTGATCACCGTGACCTCCGGGGGGATACGCGGAAGTAACTCGAGGGTCGTTTCCAGCCGCGTATCGAAGGTGTGCAGGTCGCGGTTATTGATGCCGACCAGCGACAAATTCAGCGCCAGGGCCCGCTCGAGCTCGCGCGCATCGTGCACTTCCACCAGCACGCCCATGCCGAGGGCCTCGGCCTGCTGGTGCAGATCCTTCATGCGGGCATCGTCGAGGGCCGCAACGATCAGCAGGATGCAGTCGGCGCCGATGGCCCGGGCCTCCGCCACCTGATAGCCGTGGGTGATGAAGTCCTTGCGGATCACCGGCAGGCGGCACGCCTCGCGGGCGGCAATCAGATAGTCTTCATGACCCTGGAAGA
>Ga0114954_1000250_pt1 | contig 19963 bp, 17 predicted proteins | sample Porto_4metaG_FD_87299 | JGI IMG/M metagenome (GOLD analysis project Ga0114954, IMG submission 87299) | Marine algal microbial communities from Porto, Portugal - Porto_4 metaG | ecosystem: Host-associated > Algae > Red algae > Unclassified | place: Portugal: Porto | collected 2015-02-02
CGCCAGGGTGGCAAGCGACAGCCACCAGACCCAGGGCTGTTCGAGGGCCGCGAGGCCGCCTGCCTGCTCGCCGAAGATCAGCCAGTAGACACGCAGGATGGCGTAGACACCGACTTTGGTCATGACCGCAAACAATGCCGCGACCGGTGCCGGGGCGCTGGAATAGGCTCTGGGAAGCCAAAAATACAGTGGCAGAATCGCGGCCTTCAGCCCGAACACCACCAGCAGCAGTAGCGCACCCGCCACCACCAGGCCATGGCGTTCCGGATCCAGTTGGGACACTTCACGGGCCATGTCGGCCATGTTCAGTGTGCCGGTGGCACCGTAGAGCAGGCCAACGGCGATCAGGAACAACGCCGAGCCCGCGAGGTTGAGCACCACATAGTGCACCGCCGACTGAATCCGCGCCTTGCCGCCACCGTGAAGCAGCAGCGCATAGGACGCCAGCAGCAGCACCTCGAAGAACACGAACAGGTTGAACAGGTCACCGGTCAGGAACGCACCGTTGATGCCCATCAGCTGGAGTTGCAGGAGGCCGTGGAAGTTGCTGCCTTTCTCGTCATCGCCACCGCAGGCGAAGAACACGCAGCCGACCGCCAGCAATGCGGTGACCAGTAGCATCAGTGCCGACAGGCGATCGAGCACCAGCACGATGCCGAACGGCGGCTGCCAGTCGCCGAGGGCGTAGTACTGAACCGTGTCGGTCGACGCCTCCACGAGCAGGGCGAGGCTAATGCCCAGCAGGGCCAGGGTCGACACCAGGCCGAGGGCTCGCTTGAGGCGAGGGTTGCCGAAGCGGGTGAGCAGCAGCAACACCGCCGAGGCCAGGGGCAGCACGACAGGCAGGACGATCAGGTGCGACATCAACGGCGCTCCTCCTTGTCCTCGGCCTTGCGGCCGTCGACGTGGTCATTGCCCATGTCCCCACGGGCGCGCATCGCCAGGATGACGGCGAAGGCGGTCATGGCGAAGCCGATGACGATAGCCGTCAGCACTAGTGCCTGGGGCAGCGGATCGGCATAGGGGCCACTGCCTTCGATGATGGTTGCCGCGTTGGTCGACAGCCCGCCCATGGAGAACAGGAACAGGTTGACCGCATAGGACAGCAAGGTAAGGCCGACGACGACCGGAAAGGTCCGTCCGCGCAGCGTGAGGTACAAGCCACTGGCGCTTAGCACCCCGGTGGTGATGGCATACAGCATTTCCATATCACACGGTCTCCTTGGCGTCGGGTGATGCGCTGGGCCCGGCGTCGTTCTTCTCGTCGGTGCGGTGCAGTCCGGGCTCGCTACCGCCGTGGTCTTCCTTCGCCGGACGATGGGGGGTGGTGACCTTGCCCAGGTTGGCCAGGATCATCAGGGTTGCCCCGACCACGGCCAGGTAGACGCCCAGGTCAAACAGCATCGCCGTCGCCAGCTCGATCTCACCGACCAGCGGGATCTTGAAGTGGCCATAGGCGGAGGTCAAAAACGGGTAGCCGAACAGCCAGCTGCCGAAACCGGTCAGCGCGGCGATGCCGACGCCGATAATGGCCACGGGCTGGTAGGGGAAGTCGAGGCGCTGTTGCGTCCAGGCCACCCCTCTGGCCATGTAGATCAGGATCAACCCCACCGCGGTGATCAGGCCGGCGATGAACCCACCACCCGGCAGGTTGTGGCCGCGCAGGAAGATGAACACCGACACCAGTAGCGCGAGTGGCAGCACGACCTGAGACACGCTGGTCAGGATCATCGGGTAGCGGTCCGGCGACCACACACGACCCTCGCTGTCGCTGTGCGGCATGAACAGGCGCAGGCGATTGAGCAGCTTGAAGATGGCGAGGCCGGCGATGGCCAGGACGGTGATCTCGCCAAGGGTATCGAAGCCACGGAAGTCGACCAGGATGACGTTGACGACGTTGTGGCCACCGCCGCCGGGAACGCTGTTGTCGAGGAAGAATGTCGAGATGCTCGCGGTCTCACGTGTCAACACCGCGTAGTTCAGGGCGGCGAACACCACGCCGAGGCCGCAGGACAGAATAAGATCGCGAAGGGCACGCCCTGGCGTCGACTCCCGTGGGGTCTTCTGGGGCAAGAAGAACAGCGCCAGCATCAGCAGGATCATCGTCACCACTTCCACCGATAGCTGGGTCAGCGCGAGGTCGGGGGCGGAGAAACGGGCGAAGGTCAGCGAGACCAGTAGTCCGACCACCGACAGCATCAGCAGCGAAATCAGGCGGTGACGGTGAGTCAATGCCGTTCCGACACCAGAGAAGATCAGCAGTACCGCGCCGAGGATCAGGATGCCGTCCAGCGGCTGGTTGCCCGAGGGGCCGGTCAAGCCGCTCATGTGGGCCAGTCCGATCGCGCCCATGACGAGGGCCATGCTCAGCAGCAGTGTCATGAAACGCTGCAGCGAGGCGTTGTCGAGGAAGGCGGTGATGGCCTCCGCCTTGTCGCCGACGCACTGGACGGCGGCCTCGAAGATGCGACTGGCATCGCGCGGGGGGAAGTCGCGAATGAAGCGCCTCAAGTGGCGGTGCAGGACGTAGAGCAGCAGGCCGGCACCGAGCGCAACCGCGCTCATCGCCAGCGGCAGGTTGAAGCCGTGCCACAGGGCCAGGTGGAATTCCAGCGGGCGCAGCAGGACCGCCTGGACCGCCGGCGCCATGACCCAGGTAGCCATGATGGCGGGGAACAGGCCAATCGCCACGCACAGGATCGCCAGCAGTTCGGCGGGCAAACGCATCAGGTGTGGGGGCTCGTGGGGGGCCTTGGGGGGGGCATGGCGTGGCTCGGCAAAGAACACCGCATGAATCAGGCGCACCGAATAGCCCACTGACAGCACGCCGCCGATGGTCGCCAGTACGGGTAGCAGCAGGCTCAGGCCGCCGAGGGTGTGGGTGCCCAGGGTCTCGGTAAAGAACATTTCCTTGGAGATGAAGCCGTTGAACAGCGGTACCCCGGCCATGGCGGCGCCGGCCACGCTCATCACCAGCGCGGTGACGGGCATCGCCTTGGCCAGTTTGCCGAGCCGCGACAGGTCTCGGGTGCCGGCCTCGTGGTCGATGATCCCGGAGCACATGAACAGCGCCGCCTTGAAGGTCGCGTGGTTGAGAATGTGAAACAGGGCGGCGAGCACGGCCATGGGGCTGCCGATACCGAGAAGCACGGTGATCAGGCCCAGATGGCTGACGGTCGAAAACGCCAGGATGCCCTTGAGGTCAGCCTCGACCAGGGCGAACCAGGCGGCGTACACCATGGTGACGATGCCGATCACGGCGACCAGTGCCGACCACAGTTCGCTGCCGGCCAGCGCAGGGTGGAGCCGCGCCATGAGGAAGATGCCGGCTTTGACCATGGTCGCGGAGTGCAGATAGGCCGAGACCGGGGTCGGTGCCGCCATGGCGTGGGGCAGCCAGAAATGAAAGGGGAACTGGGCCGACTTGGTGAAGGCGCCGAGCAATACCAGCACCAGCATCAGGGGATAGCGCGGATCGGCCAGGATGATCTCGCCACTTTCGAGCACGGTCTGCATGTCGTAGCTGCCGACAATATCACCGAGCAGTATGAGCCCGGCCAGCAGGGCCAGGCCACCGGCGCCGGTGATCGTCATGGCCATGCGCGCGCCCTTGCGCGCCTCGGAGCGGTGCGACCAGAAGCCGATCAGCAGAAACGACGACAGCGACGTCAACTCCCAGAACATCCACAGCACAAGCAGGTTGTCGGCCATCACGATGCCGACCATGGAGGCCATGAACAGGATCAGAAAGGCGTAGAAGCGGCCGACATTCTCCTTGGCGCTGAGGTAGAAGTGGGCGTAGAGCAGGATCAGCAGGCCAATGCCGAGGATCAGCAGGTTGAACAGCAGCGACAACCCATCGAGGCGAAAGGCCAGGTCGAGGCCTATCTGCGGGGCCCAGTCGAGAGAGGCGCGTACCACCTCGCCGTCCATCAATGCGGGAAGTCGCTGCAGCGTCATGGCCAGAGCCAGTGCCGGTAGCAACGCGGTAGCCAGGGTGCACACGAGGCGACCTCTGGAGGCGGTAAATGCCGGCACTAGCACACCTAGCAACGGCAACAGGGGTATCCATAGCAGTGTCATCGTTCGGTCATCCTGCACAATCCTTGAATGCGGTCAACGTCACGAGGGCCCTGGAATCCCGGTCTCAGGCGCTTCGCGTGGCGAGCGAAGGACCGGTAGGCTCTCCCATGGTCGCCGGCACACTTTACCCGAAACGAGTCGCTCTCGCCCCCTCATCCGGATTTAACGCTTGCGACCGGCGGTATTGAACAAATATTGTACGATATATGTACGGTGACGCTGGTTATAGTCACCGGATCGCTTTCCCCGGAGGAGGCTAGCTTGACGCTAAAACGGCGGGGGGCGCTGTCGCGCCGTGGCCGGGCGGGCGAGCCAATCAATGGACGCGGCGGCCGGGGCATTGGCGATGTGTCACAGACGCCTGAACCTGACTCGCGGTTCCGCGTCTGGTGTGATGGCGTCAGGTAGGTCATCATCTGGGCACATCGATTGCCAAGGACCGCCATCGTTATGCTGACTCGCGTTCTACTACCCGCCATCCTGCTGCTGCCCTTGCTGGGCTGCCAGAGTACCGCTGCCGCACCGGGTGCTGCCGGTGTCGACACCAGCCTGCCGGCACCGTCCGAACAGGAGGTGTCCCCCGAGGACGCCTCGTCATCGACGGAGGCGGTGGCCGAGCCACGCACCTTCGAGGAGTGGTTGGCCGATTTTCGCGCCGATGCGCTCGCCCAGGGCATCAGTCAAGGCACCGTGAGTCGGGCGCTGGATGGCCTGCGCTTCAGGCCTCGGGTTATCGAACTCGATGGCTCCCAGCCGGAGTTCGTGCGTCCGATCTGGGAGTACCTCGATACGGCGGTGTCGAACGCCCGGGTCACCCAGGGGCGAGACAAGCTCGCGGCGAATCGTCAGGCGGCCAGCAGTGCCGAGGCCGAATACGGTGTTCCGGCCGAAGTGGTGACGGCGATCTGGGGTATCGAAAGCAACTACGGCAGCAATTTCGGGGATTTCTCGACCCTGGAGGCACTGGCGACCCTGGCCTATGATGGACGCCGGCGTGATTTTGCGCGTGGTGAATTGCTGGCGGCGCTGCAGATCATCGACGCCGGTGACATCTCGCCCCAACGCATGAAAGGCTCCTGGGCCGGTGCCATGGGGCACACCCAGTTCATTCCGTCGAGTTTCGTCGCCTACGCCCGGGATGGCGATGGCGATGGCCATCGCGACATCTGGGCCAGTATTCCTGATGTCATGGCCTCCACCGCCAACTACCTCGATCAGTCGGGCTGGCGCGAAGGCCAACCCTGGGGGGTGGAAGTCTCGCTGCCGAGTGGCTTCGACTATGCCCAGACCGAGTTGGATACTCGTCGCTCCAGCGCCGCCTGGGCCGAACAGGGGGTGACGGGGCTGGACGCTGGGCGCCTGCCCGCCTTCGATGAGGCGTCGGTCATTACCCCCGCGGGGGCACGTGGCCCCGCCTTCCTGGTCGGCCCCAACTTCCGCACCATCCTGCGTTACAACAACGCGACCAGCTATGCCTTGGCCGTGGCGTCGCTGAGTGATCGCATCGCCGGGCGGCCGGGCATTCAGGGGGGCTGGCCGCGGGAGGAGCAGCCGCTGGCCCGTCGTCAGGTCGAAGAAATGCAGGAACGCTTATCGGCGCTCGGCTATGACGTGGGAACACCGGATGGAATCCTTGGTCCCAATACCCGCCAAGGGTTGAGGGCTTGGCAGCGCGACCAGGGCCTGGTGCCCGATGGCTTTGCAACGCGGTCGTTGCTACAACGGCTCGGGCGCTAAGGGCGTAGCCCCTCCATTGATTGTCGCGGCGGCTTGCCGCGACCCCGTTTCAAGGAAAGTGACATGATGCATTTCTCCTCTCGACTGCCGATGCCGCGGTGCTTGGCGCTTCTCGGGCTGGCGGTCGCACCTCTGATGGCGAGCCCGGCCTTGCAAGCCGACGATGACGCGACTGCCAAGGATGTGTTTGGCTGGGTCGAGATGGCCACGCTCGAGCCCTGGGACGTGGAGGTCAAGGCCAAGCTCGACAGCGGTGCCTTGACCTCGTCGCTGGACGCTCGTGACATCGAAAGGTTCGAGCGTGACGACGAGCCCTGGGTGCGTTTCGCCCTGGAGCTCGAGAACGAGGACAACGGCGAGACCTTCCACAAGGAACTCGAGCGCCCATTGTATCGTGACATGACGGTGCGCGGTGCCGGCGGCCGTGATGAACGCCTCGTGGTGCTGCTCAAGATTTGCATGGGCGGTACCATCCACGAGGAGCAGTTCAGCCTGCGTAACCGCGAGGAAATGAACTATCCGTTGCTGCTGGGACGGCGCACCATCGGTGAGCTGGGGCTGCTCGATGTCAACGAGACGTTCCTGATCGAGCCTTCCTGCAACGAGCAGTCGCCGGTGATCGAGCATGAGGGTGAAGGGGAATACGGCGCCAGCCAGTCCGATCGCCAGGATCCGGACGACAGTGGCGAACCCGACGACGCCTGACAGGAGCCGAGCAACCGTCACTCCGGCCCTGAAGTGCGTTCAGAACAGGCGTGCGAGCAGGGCCGTCACTGCCGTTTCCACCCGCAGGATGCGTTCGCCAAGATGGATCCCCTCGCAGCCGGCCGCCAGCATCTTGTCGACTTCCCAGTCGATGAAGCCACCCTCGGGCCCGATCAATAGCACGACGGCGTCGTCGATGCCTCGGGGGCAGGCGGTGGTCATGCCTGGATGGGCCAGCAGGCCGCGGCGGCCCTCCAGCAACTCCGGCAGTCGATCCTCGACGAAGGGACGAAAACCGCGTGCGGTATCGACCCTTGGCAGGTGGGTGTCGCGTGCCTGTTCCAGTCCCAGTACCAGATGTTGGTGAATCTTGGCGGGCTCCAATTCCGGAGACTGCCAGTAGCTCTTTTCGACTCTTCGGCTGTGCAGCAACGTGATGTGCTTCACGCCCAACGCGGTGGCATGCTCTATGCTTCTGGCCAGCATTCGCGGCCGCGGAAGGGCTAGCACCAAGTGCACCGGTAGGGCGGCCGGAGGAAGTTGGTCGAGCGTCGATACGTCGAAGCGGGCCTCGTCATCGGACAGTGATAGCAGCTCCCCTCGGCCCAGTGGGCCACCCTCGATTCCCAGCGTCATGATGTCGCCGACGCGCGCTCGGTGGACCTGGCGAAGGTGGTCGAGTCGTCTGGGGTCTCGAACGCGGGCCAGGGTCGGCGCCACGACGTCTTCGCGAGCGAGCAATATTAAATTCATGGGGCCTCGTGATACGGGATTGTCTTGCAAGGGGCGTGTCGCGGTGCACAATGGACCTTTTGAGGACTCTGGTTTCCTCAATTCAACAAGGAGCAGTGCCGTGCGCGTGATTCGTAAGTATGCCAACCGCAGGCTCTATGATACCGAACAGAGTCGCTATGTGACCCTCGAAGATCTCCGCGGACTGATTCTCGAGGAGACCCCGTTTCGTGTCGAGGATGCCAAGAGCGGTGAGGACCTGACTCGCACCATCCTGTTGTCGATCATTATCGAGCAGGAACAGGCCGATAGCGATGCCGAGGTGTTTTCCAACGACCTGCTGGAACAGCTGATTCGGGTCTACGCCATGTCCCAGCCGTTGCCCTTGGCGCGTTATCTGGAACAGGGCACGCGGCTGATGATGGAACAGCAGAAGAAGATGCAGGATCAATGGCAGCAGGCCATGCGGCACTCGCCGATGGAGTTCATGCGCGAGCTGGCCGAGGAAAACATGCGCTTCTGGCAGAACACGATCAGCCAGGCCGGTCAGACCAAGGACGACGACGACAAGTCGTGATTGGATCGTACTAGCGCCGCGTTTTCTGCCTTGTTTTCTGCCATAATGCCGCCTCGTTTTGACAGTCAAAGGTAGTGCAGCGGATGAAGGTCCTGATCATCGGCGGCGGTGGCCGCGAACATGCCTTGGCCTGGAAGGTCGCCCAATCCCCCCGCGTGGAGGCGGTATTCGTCGCCCCGGGCAATGCCGGCACCGCACGAGAGGCGCAACTGACCAACGTCGATATCGCGGTTTCTGACCTCGATGGGCTGGTGGCGTTCGCCCGTCGAGAACAGGTCGCGCTGACCATCGTCGGCCCCGAGGCGCCGCTGGTGGAGGGCGTGGTTGACCGCTTCCGCGCGGCGGGTCTCGATATCTTCGGCCCGACGGCGGGGGCCGCTCAACTCGAGGGCTCCAAGTCCTTTACCAAGGACTTTCTCGCCCGCCACGACATTCCCAGTGCCGATTACCAGACCTTCACGGCCGTGGCGCCCGCTCTGGCTTACCTGGCCGACAAGGGCGCCCCTATCGTCATCAAGGCCGATGGGCTGGCCGCTGGCAAGGGCGTGATCGTCGCCATGACAGAGGCCGACGCCGAAGCGGCGGTCCGCGACATGCTCGAAGACAACGCCTTCGGAGATGCCGGAGCGCGGGTCGTGATCGAAGAATTCCTCGACGGCGAGGAGGCCAGCTTTATCGTGATGGTCGATGGCGCGACCGTGGTGCCCATGGCGACCAGCCAGGACCACAAGCGTGTCGGCGAGGGCGACACCGGGCCCAATACCGGTGGTATGGGCGCCTATTCGCCCGCGCCGGTGGTCACCGCCGAGGTGCACCAGCGGATCATGGATCGGGTCATTCTGCCGACGGTGGCAGGCATGGCGGCCGAGGGCCACTCCTATACCGGTTTCTTGTACGCGGGCCTGATGATCGATGCCGCCGGCCAGCCCAAGGTCATCGAATACAACTGTCGCTTCGGCGATCCCGAGACCCAGCCGATCATGATGCGCCTGACCAGCGACCTGGCCGAACTGTGCCTGGCCGGTGCGCGGGGCGAACTTGCCGGTCATGGGTGCGAGTGGGACCCGCGACCGGCCATCGGCGTGGTCATGGCTGCCGAAGGCTATCCGGGTAGCTATCGCAAGGGCGATGCCATCTCCGGCATCGAGGCCGCTGACGCCCTCGGCTGCAAGGTCTTCCACGCCGGCACTCAAGACGCCAATGGCAGTCTGGTGACATCGGGCGGTCGCGTGCTGTGCGTAACGGCACTGGGAGAGGACCTGGGAGCGGCGCGATCGCGTGTCTATCGTGGTGTCGATGCCGTCGACTTCCAGGGGGGCTTCTGTCGCAGCGATATCGCCCACCGGGCCATGGCGCGCCAGTCCTGAATCGCGGCTGGCTCGGCTTGCCTGACAACAATCAAAAAGGAGCGAGCATGGAGCGCGTGAGACTCGAATTTCCACAGACGGCCGTGGTGCATCGCCACCCGATGACGGTGCGTATTACGGACATGAACTATGGTCGTCATCTCGGCCATGATGCGCTGATTTCCCTGCTGCATGAGGCTCGGGTCGCGGCGCTGGCCGCCTGTGGCCTGAGCGAGGCCGAGTTGGGCGGCTATCCGAGTGTGGCGGCTGACCTGGCGGTTCAGTACCAGGCGGAGGCTCATTGGCCTGATGCCTTGGTCGTGGATACCGCGTTTCTCGAGCCGGGACGCAAGACGATTACGGTCTACCAGCGTATGCGGCGCGAGCGTGATGATATCGTGGTGGCCACGGCGCGGCTCAACCTGATGCTGGTCGACCCCGACACTGGGCGCCCGGTGGCGGTAACGGCGTCGGTGCGCGACGCCTTGCTGGGGCCAAGCTGATGTCCCGTGAGTATCCGGTGATCGCCGTGACAGGCTCCTCTGGCGCTGGCACGACCACGGTCAAGCGCACCTTCGAGCGCATGTTTGCCCGGGAGGATGTGCACGCCGCCTTCGTCGACGGTGACGCCTTCCATCGTTACACCCGCCAGGAGTTGGCGCGGATCTTTCGAGAGGAGCCGGAACGCAAGGACGAGCTGTCGCATTTTGCGGTGGAGGCCAACCTGCTCGACCAGCTGGGCGAGCTGTTCCAGGAGTATGGCGACAGCGGTACCGGCACCTATCGTCACTATATCCATGCCGAAGACAAGAAGATGATCGAGGCTGGCTACCAGGTGGGCACCTTCACCGAATGGCAGCCGTTGCCGACTGGCACGGACCTGCTGTTCTACGAGGGGCTGCACGGCGGCCTGGTGACCAGCGATCAGGATATTGCACGCCACGTCGATCTGCTGGTCGGTGTCGCGCCGACCATGAACCTCGAGTGGATCCAGAAGATCGATCGCGACATGCATGCCCGGGGCTACACCCAGGAGGCCGTGCTCGACACTATCCTGGGGCGCATGGATGACTACGTGCGCTATATTCTGCCGCAGTTTTCCCGCACCCATATCAACTTTCAGCGTGTGCCGACGGTGGATACCTCCAACCCCTTCGAGGTGCAGGATATCCCCACCGACGCTGAGTCCTTCGTGGTGATTCGCTTTCGTGATCCCGCGACCGTGGACTTCCCCTACCTGCTGGCGATGATCCAGGATGCCTTCATGAGCCGTCCCCACACCCTGGTGGTGCCCGGTTCACGCCTATCGCTTGCCATGGAGCTGATCCTTGGTCCCCTGGTGCGTCACCTGCTGGCGCAGCGTCGCTTCCGCTGACGCGCTGTGGTTTCGCGCCATGACAACGCCTGGCGGCGAAGCGCCAGGCATTGTCATGCACCGGACCGAAGCATCACGCGAATCGCTTGGCGAGCGCCACACACACGACGACCGCAAGGCTGACGCCGGCCATGGCCGCACTGACCGATTCGCCGAGTAGCGTTGCGGCTAGCGCAAGGCCAAGAAACGGTTGCAGCAACTGGAGCTGGCCGACGGCGGCGATACCGCCTCGAGACAGGCCTCGGTACCAGAACACGAAGCCGATCAGCATGCTGAAGAGTGACACGTACGCAAGCGCTAGCCAGGCCGATGGCGCGATGTTGGCCCAGGTGGTCGGACGGCTGAGGACGGCCAGCGGCAGCATCAGCGGCAACGACAAGACCAGCGCCCAGGAAATGACCTGCCACCCCCCCAGCGTGCGTGCCAGGCGTCCCCCTTCGGCGTAGCCCAGCCCGCAAGCGACGATGGCCGCCAGCATCAAGGCGTCGCCGGTCCAGGAGGCCGACGGGTCCTGCGTCAGGGCAAAGCCCGCGACCAGGGCACTCCCCGCCAGCGAGAAAAGCCAGAACCCGAGGCTCGGGCGATCCCCCCCGCGCAGCACGCCGAAGGTGGCCGTGGCCAAGGGCAGTAGCCCGATGAACACCAACGAATGTGCCGAAGTGATGTGCTCCAGGGCGAGTGCCGTCAGCAGGGGAAATCCAACCACCACGCAGATGGCCACGATCCCCAGTGAGGGCAGGTCCGGTCGTGACGGGCGTCGCTGGGGGATGCCGACCAGCAGCACCAGTGCCAGCACGCCGGCGATGGCGGCCCGTGCGAAGGTCAGAAAGGTCGGGTCGAAGTCCGTGACCGCGACACGGGTTGCCGGCAGTGACCCACTGAAGATCGCGATGCCGATGAAGCCACTGGCCCAGCCGCTCTGTCTGTCGTGCATGTGTTGCTCCCGAGGTAAGTCCTTGTGTCGGTCGAGTGTGGTGGTCCGCGGCTATTGCCTCCAGAGACAGTCCATGACAATTTTGACAAACTGTATTGGGCGAAGGAGCGGTACACATGAAGCCCCAGGAGATTCACCGAGGCCAGGGCGACACGCTCGTCGCGCAGGTGATGTCGGCGGTGCAGCGCGAGATCAGCGGTCGCCGGACCGCGTCCGGCGCCAGGCTGCCGTCCATCCGAGCCCTGGCCCAGACGCTGAACGTCTCCAGATCGACGGTGGTGGAGGCCTACGATCGGCTGGTGGCCGATGGGGTCATCCTCGCGAGACGGGGCTCCGGCTTCTATGTCGCCGAACACCTTCTGCCGTTCTCCGTGGCCCAGAGAGGGCCGAGCCTCGATCGTGAGGTCGACCCGCTGTGGATCACCCGGCAAGCGCTGGAAGCCGCGCCGGGAGTGCTCAAGCCAGGCTGTGGCTGGCTGCCGGAGTCATGGATGCCGCAAGCCGAACTACGCCGTTCGCTACGACGCCTGGCACGGGCCCAGGGTGACCACGCCTGCCTGACCGAGTACGCCTCGCCGTTGGGGCTGGCGCCCCTGCGTCAGCGCTTGTCCCGACGGCTGGCCGAGCGTGGAATCGAGGCCTCGCCGGCGCAGCTAATGCTGACCGAGTCCGGCACCCAGGCCATCGATCTGCTGTGCCGGTTTCTGATTGAGCCGGGAGCGACGGTGCTGGTCGACGATCCGTGCTACTTCAACTTTCATGCCATGCTGCGCGCGCATCGAGCGACGGTGATCGGGGTTCCCTACACCGCGACCGGCCCCGATATGGAACGCTTCGAGCAGGCCGTCAAGGCGCAGGCTCCGCGGCTCTATATCACCAATTCGGCGCTGCATAATCCGACCGGGGCGACCCTGGCTCCGGCGACGGCGCACCGCATACTGCGCCTCGCCGAAGCTCATGACATGCTGATCATCGAAGACGATATCTTCGCCGATCTCGAGCGGGAGCCCGCGCCACGGCTGGCCGCCCTCGATGGTCTGGATCGTGTGCTGCATATCGGCAGCTTTTCGAAGACGCTGTCGGCATCCGTACGCTGTGGTTTCGTCGCCGCACGCCCGGACTGGATCGATGAGCTGGTCGATCTGAAGCTTGCCACCTCCTTTGGCGGAGGTGGATTTTCGGCACAGCTGGTTCTCGACCTGCTGGAGGATGGCGCCTATCGCAAACATCTCGGCGGTTTGCGCACGCGTCTTGCCGATGCGATGGGATGTGTGGGTGACAAGCTGTCCGCCGCCGGACTTGTGGCGTGGACAGAGCCCCGGGCCGGCATGTTCCTCTGGTGCCGGCTGCCGGCCGGGCTGGAGGCCGCTAGCGTGGCGCGTGAAGCCCTTGGCGAGGGCGTGGTCCTCGCACCGGGTGATGCCTTCAGCGTGTCGGGTTCGGCCAGTGGCTACCTGCGCTTCAACGTGGCGCAGTCCCTCTCGCCGGAGGTGTTTGCAGTGCTGGACAGGGCGATGGAGCGCAGCGCCGCGTCGTTGCTTCGAGCCCGCTGACCCGCGCCCATGATTCGAGGCGGGGCGCGGGCTTGTTTGCGTAACAGCCCGGGCGGGGAAGAGCCCGGACAGCGCCTGCAAGCGCCTGGGGCCGGCCCAACGTCTCGCCGTTCGTTTTCTGCTGGGCCCAATATCTCGCTTGGTGCTGGGCCAGATCGCTCGCGTGGTGCTGGGCCGGATAGCTCGCGTGGTGCTGGGCCGGATAGCTCGCGTGGTGCTGGGCCAGATAGCTCGCGTGGTGCTGGGCCGGGTAGCTCGCTTGGTGCTGGGCTAGATCGCTCCCTTGGTGCTGGGTCACGGGTGATGGGATCCGTCGTCGTCCTGCGCCAGCGGCTTGGCTGTAGGTGAAGACGACCGGGGAGCGTCTGGCAGTTCGCCAGCGGCGCGGTGCAAGAAGCGCTGAGCCATCGGCTGGGCGCTGACGCCGTGCAGGACCACGGAGATCATCACCGTGAGCACGACGCAGGCCAGGATCTCGTCGCTGCCGGGAATCGGATATTCATCGTAGATAAGCAGGGCGAAGAGGATGCTCGCCAGGCCCCGAGGCCCGAACCAGCCGAGAAAGAACTTCTCGTAGCGGGACAGGCCAAGGCCTGTGAGCGATAGCCATATCGGTACCATGCGAATCACCGACAGGTACAGCAGCGCCAGCACCACGGTCTTCCAGGAGGCGTGGTCGAGCGCCAGGGGAACCATGACCGCACCGAAGATAGTGAAGGTGGCGATGGTCAGCAGCTGACCTTCGCTCTCCATGAATTCCTCGATGAAGGTGGTGTCGTTACGCAGGCAGTTGCCGAAGGTCAGCCCACCAAGGAATACGGCGATAAAGCCGTTGCCCCCCACGCTTTCCGCGACCAGATAGGTCAGAAACGCCACCGCGAGAAACAGAATGCCCTGGTACACCGTGGTGATCGACTGGTTGTCGATGGAGCGGTCGAGCAGGCGGGCGAAGCCCCAGCCCAGGCCCACGCCCACCGCCGGGCCCAGGGTCAGCTGGGTCAAGGCGAACAGCCAGAGGTTCTCCGGTGCTCCCTCGACGGCGGTACCGGTGGCGGCAGCCGCCAGCAGTGCCGCCGCGAGGATGACCGGTACCGCCAGGCCATCGTTGAGGCCGCTTTCGACGTTGATCGACTGGCGGATACGCTCTGGCACACTGGGGCTCGAGACGACGGCCTGGCCGAGGGCGGCATCGGTGGGGGTCAGAATGGCGGCCACCAGCATGGCGGTGCCCCAGGCGGCTTCCGGTGACACCCATTTGGCCAGCAGGGTGCCGGCGATGATGGTCAGCGGCATGCCGATGAGCAGCATGCGGGCCGGAATCGCCATGTCGCGCTTCAGCGTCTTGAACTTGACCACCGAGGCGTCGGCGAAAAGCACGATGATCAAGGTGATCTCGGCGATGGTCTGGGTCAGGTGCTGCTGCATTTCCATGGGCACCAGCCCCGGCGTCAGCACGCTGAGTGCGATGCCGGCGGCCATGAAGATCATGGGCAGGCTGAGCAGTGAGTTGCCGATTCGGCGAGACACCAGAGCGAAGGCCACGATGACCAGGAGTATCAGCAGATAGGGGGCGTCGTGCATGGGGGGTTCCTTGCCGGAGAATAGTGACCTTCTGGTTGTATTATAAGGTTGTAGCATGGCTTGGGTGAGTGCCGAGACCGCGACAGGAGAACCTCACGCGGGAAGGCTGAATACGCATACAAACGCAGAAAGGCGCGGGCGAGGTCAGGACGGGGCGTCGCAGGGGACTGACACCGGCGCCGGCGCCGGGTAACCTCGGGAGGGTGACCATTTACCGACGCCTGTCGTCTTTCTCGGAGCCCGCCATGGATTGCCTGTTCTGCAAGATCATCAATCGTGAGATTCCCGCCGACATCGTCTACGAAGACGATCAGGTGCTGGCCTTCAATGATATCGACCCGAAGGCTCCAACCCATCTGCTGGTGATTCCCAAGAAGCACATCGCGACGCTCAATGACCTCACCGAGGAGGATCAGATAGTGGTGGGACGGTTGTCCTTGACGGCGGCCAAGATCGCGAAAGACAAGGGGTTCGCCGATGACGGCTATCGCGTGGTGATGAATTGCAATGAAGATGGTGGCCAGACGGTCTATCATATCCATATGCACGTGATGGGCGGTCGTCGCTTTACATGGCCGGCTGGCTAGCTGGCGCACGACGGAGTTTCTTCCGGCACCCCGAGCGTACGACGCATCTGTGCATTTACGGCGCCGCCTGCCCATTCACGCAGGCGGCGCCGGTCGTTTGCGCGCAGGGGCAAGGCGCCGTCCTTCGTGACAGCCCATTGGCGACGCCAGGGCGAAGGCTTGAGAGGCCGCCTGGCTGAGGTAGAATAGACGCCATATCTTCAAGGAGAGTGCCATGCCCCGCTCCCTCTCGGGCACCGATCGGGTGATCCATCAGTTCGACAATGTGCTGCGAACCCTGGTTCCGGGTGCCGCCAGTGCCTCGCGTCCATCCCCGGCCACCGACGCGGTGGTGGACGGCGAGATGAGTCTCGATGAGCGTCACCACGCCGCTGGCCTGATGCGGATCAACCATACCGGCGAAGTTTGCGCCCAGGCGTTGTACCAGGGCCAGGGGCTGACCGCCAAATTACCCGACGTGCGTGGCCAGATGGAAGAAGCGGCCCAGGAAGAGATCGACCATCTGGCCTGGTGCGAGGACCGCTTGACCGAGCTCAAGGCTCACCCGAGCCGACTCAATCCCGTGTTTTTCGCCGCGTCATTCGGCATGGGCGCCCTCGCCGGTGCCGTGGGTGACCGTGTCAGCCTCGGTTTCGTTGCCGCCACCGAAGAGCAGGTCGGCAAGCACCTGGACGAGCATATCGAGACCCTGCCCGGTGGCGACAGACGTTCCCGCTCGGTACTCCGGCAGATGGCGATCGACGAAGCCCATCACGCCCAGCAGGCCCTGGAAGCCGGTGGCGCTCGCTTCCCGGCCCCGCTCAAGGCCGGTATGACGCTGATGTCCAAGGTAATGACCAAGACGGTCTATCGGTGGTGAAATCGCGCAGCCCTGTCGCCGGCCGGTAGTGTCAGGCGACGGGGCTGCGTCACCGATGGCGACGCCGCCCGCTCTTTCCTGGAGGCGGTCAGACTGCGTTACCCAAGACCCCTCGCTCGGGCCGGCCGGGCGAGGGGTCTTGGTGTGTGACCTTTACGGCAGTTTCACCGACCCGCCGCTAGCTTTCCACTATCGTATACGAGTGGGTGACCTCCACGCCGCCCTGGGCGAGCATGATCGAGGCGCTGCAGTACTTGTCGGCAGACAGTGCCACCGCTCGCTCGACCTGCTTTTCCTTGAGTCCCCTGCCGGTCACGGTGAAGTGGACGTGGATCTTGGTGAACACGCTCGGGACCGCATCGGCGCGTTCCGCCTCCAGGCTCGCCACACAATCGTCGACCGGGGCGCGGGACTTCTCGAGGATCTCGAGAACGTCGAAAGAGGTGCAGGCCCCCATGCCCATGAGCAGCATTTCCATGGGGCGCGGGCCGGTATTGCGGCCGCCGTGGTCCGGCGGACCGTCGATAATCACCGCGTGGCCGCTGCCCGATTCGGCAACGAACTGGCGACCGTCGGTCCATTTTACGCTGGCTTTCATGGCGCTCTCCTTGATCTGGAAGTGGCTGAGGTTGCGACACCGGGGTCGGCACAGGTGCGGCGATGGCGCGGCCTGGCGTCAGTTGTTGGCATCAGGTTGGTGCGGGCGGCCGTGCACGGGAGCACTGACCGGCGCCGTTCGTTGCTGCCTTGGTCGGGGCTCGAAAACGGGGAGCAGCATAACAGTTGTGGCTGCCATGCTCAGCCGCGCGGGAGCCGTTGGCGTTCGGTGCGTAACCTCGCATCGAGCTCTCGCAGTCTGTCTGGTGTGCCCACATCGACCCAGTTCCCTCGGTAGTGACTGCCGCCGACGCGGCCTGCGGCCATGGCAGCGCGTAGCAGCGGGGCCAAGGGGTAGCAGGGTTCGGGCAGATCGTCGACCAGGCGTGGCGAGAGTACCGCGATGCCGGCGTAGGTGAGCCTGGGGTCCCCTGTGTCGTCGATGCGTCCGGCGTCATTTAGGTGGAAGTCGCCCTGGCGATGCTGCTCAGGATTGTCGACCAGGACCAGGTGAGCGAGGTCGGACCCGAGGTCGGGAAGGCCGGCAACATCCAGATCGCACCAGATATCGCCATTGATCAGCACGAAGGGATCATCGCCGAGCAGCGGGCGAGCCTTGGCAATGCCGCCGGCGGTCTCCAGCGGCGTCGTTTCCTGGCTGAAGGACAGGCGCAAGCCGAAGCGCGAGCCGTCGCCGAGGGCGGCGATGATCTGCTCGGCGCGATAGCTCACGTTGATGACCACGTCGTGAAAGCCGGCCCGGGCCAGATGCTGCAGATGGTGCTCGATCAGTGGCCGGCCGGCCACGGGCAACAGAGGCTTGGGGCAGTGGTCGGTCAGCGGACGCATGCGCTTGCCGAGGCCGGCGGCGAGAATCATGGCCTTCATGACGCTTCTCCCGCAGGCGTGGTGGTGCCCGAAACCTTCGCCATGAGCGCGGGTTCCAGGGTCGTTGATAACCAGGCCTTGAAGGACTCGTGGCCGGGTATACCGTCCAGGGCGTCGTGGAGATGGGCCAGGAAGTGGGGCAGGCGTTCGAGATAGCCCGATCGCTCGTCGCGCAGGGTCAGACGGCAGAAGATGCCGAGGACCTTGAGTGCACGCTGGGCGGCCATGGCGTTGACCTGCTGGCTGAAGGTCTCGAGTGACGGCGACGACCCAAGGCGGCCGTCGGCCCGGGCGCGGCGCCAGAAGTCGGCGATCCAGGTCGCTCTCTGGGCCGCCGAAAAGCGGCAATAGCGGCCGTGGATCAGTGAGATCAGGTCGTAGCTGATGGGCCCCGCCAGGGCATCCTGGAAATCGATCAGGTAGAGCCGGGCGTCATGTTGCATCAGGTTCATGGCGTCATAGTCGCGGTGGACGGCGACCACTCGCTGGTCCAACGCCGTATCGATCAACTCGCGGCGCAGCGCTGCCCACTCGGCCGGCGGCGTCATGTCGAGCCAGGCGCCGAGGCACCAGTCGGCAAACAAGTCCAGCTCCCGGGCGAGAGTGGTCTCGTCGTAGGGTGGCAGATGGCTCGGATCCGCCCGCCATTGAAGGTCATCGATCAGCGCAAGCGCCTGCTCGAAGTGGGCCAGGGTGGCGGGTTCGTCGGCAGGACCGAGGGCCAGATGCAAGGGGGCGTCGCCCAGGTCCTCGAGCTCGATGAAGCCCGCGTCGGGGTCGACGGCGTGGAGCAGCGGGACCGGCAGGCCGACCTCTCGCCAGTCCCGAGCGATGGCGGTGAAGGGTCGGGTATCTTCCTGGGGAGGAGGCGCGTCCATCAGCATGCGTGGTGCCACGCCGCCGAGACGCAGCCGATAATACCGGCGAAAGCTGGCATCTCCGGCGGCCAGCTCTAGCGACAGGGCGTCGCGCCCGTGGCGGGCGGCGACCCAAGCGCGTAATTGCTCGAATCGCTGGGAGGCGTCGGCCGTTGACATGATGTGCTGGACTCCTGGAGCTGGGCGATTTGGTGGCCTGGGCGATACGCGGATCGGCCTTAGTGAGTCGGTGCGGTTGACGGTCTCACCACCTCACCGCATGCTGTTCGTTGATTGGCGGCGGCTTTGGCGCGAGACTCCTGTCGGGAAGGCTCGGCGTTACAGGTCGTCCGCGGCCTGTATAATACCGATTCACCCCGTCGAGGACAGCGTGCAACATGGCCAAGCGATACGCATGGACGGCCCTGGCGGGCCTCGCCACCACTAGTCTGCTCAACGCGCCCCTGTGGGCGGCACCGCCGCAGGCGCTCCCGGCTAACCAGTTGGACTGGCGTCCCTGGGGCGAGGACCGTCCCCGCGGTGAAGTGTGCCGCGGCTATTACGTGCAGCCCGAATATCGTTTGCCGGCGCCGGCCATCGATGGCCAGGTCAACAGCGAATCGAACACCGCTAACTACGGCACCGATGGCGAGACGATCCTCGAGGGCGAGGTATTGCTGCGCCGCGGCGATACGCAGCTTGCCGCGCCGCGAGTGCAGGTGCCCGCCGAGCGCGATGTGGCCAACGTCAGTGGCCCGCTGGAGCTGCGCGACAATAACCTGCTGGTGCGCGGCGATTCCGCCGCGGTATCGCTCGATAGCGATCAGGCCACGGTCGAGTCGGCCCATTACGTGGCCCACGAGCAGCGCCTGCGCGGCGATGCGGCGCAGCTCGAGCGCGTCAGCGATAACGTCTTTCGCCTGCGCGAGGCCAGCTTCACGACCTGTGATCCCGGGGACAGCACCTGGCGCCTGGTGGGCAACGATATCCTGCTCGATCGCAATCAGGGCTTCGGTACCGCCAAGCATGCACGCCTGGAAGTTGGCGATGTGCCGGTGTTCTACTGGCCCTGGGTGCGTTTTCCTATCGATGAACGGCGCCAGAGCGGCTTTCTGTGGCCAACGCTCGGCGTCTCCAACGGGGCCTTCGACTATGCCCAGCCCTATTACTTGAACCTGGCGCCGAACTACGACGCCACGATCACGCCGCGCTATGTCTCCGAGAGCGGTCTTCTGCTCGGCGCCGAATTCCGCTACCTGTTGCCCACCGATCGCGGCATCCTCGAGGGTGCCTATCTGGGGGACGACAAGAGCGCCGGAGATGATGATTCCACCACCGAACTGGAGGATGGCGACGAGCGCTGGTATTTCGATTACAGCCACTATGGCAGCTTCAGTGCGCGGGTGCCCTACACCCTGCGTTACGGGGCCGCCAGTGACGGCGCCTACTTCGATGACTTCGGCCGCACCTTCGGCGAGGCCAGCGTCGATAGCATGGCGCGCCTGGCGCAGATCGACTATCGCGGTAGCACCTGGAATCTGCAGGCCAAGGC
>Ga0114954_1000253_pt1 | contig 19892 bp, 15 predicted proteins | sample Porto_4metaG_FD_87299 | JGI IMG/M metagenome (GOLD analysis project Ga0114954, IMG submission 87299) | Marine algal microbial communities from Porto, Portugal - Porto_4 metaG | ecosystem: Host-associated > Algae > Red algae > Unclassified | place: Portugal: Porto | collected 2015-02-02
CACGGCACCTTCATGAGGATACTGCCATTTACGGCCGTCTTGATCCGTCACATTTAATCCCATATCACCAATGGACCAATAGAGCTTGCCATCATGACCCATCGTCAATCCTGACATATCATGTCCTGCAAATGCGATGTGCAGACCATAGCCATGGCTGAGCACCTTGCGCTGATCTGAATGTCCATCGTCATCCCTATCTTCAAAACCAATTAAATCTGGCGCGGCAGTCACATAGACTCGATCATCATGATGCAACACACCAGCGGCTACACCCGTCAGCATATCGTCCATACCGCCAGCATACTGGTGTGATGCATCAGCGCGACCATCTCCATCAGTATCGTAGATCATTCTTATGATTTCTGACTGCACCATGAGATCTTGATAATCGTGACTGCCATCCTCGTTGAAGTCTTCCATCCAATCGTTTTCATCACTCAAGTCAGGAGCTAACTTTCTTTGGTGAAACGCCTTTGTATCTTCCAAGCTTGTCATGGCTAAATCCTCCAGCATCCAATCGGCATGTTCTCTAATATCAATATCTGAGCTTTTGCGCCGATTCGTCTCGGCCACATAAGCATGACCCTGATTATCGAAGCTGATAGCCACCGCATTAGCCAATAGCGGTCCCGGTGCCCATAGATCTAAGGTGAATCGATCATCCAGTGAGTACACCACATGTTGAGCCTCATCAAAGGCGTCGGTGCCTAAAATACTGACCACTCGAACATCATCTTTGTTCCCATATTCTTCACAGCTGAAAAGCATAAAAACCATGATCAGAAGGATCAAACTAAATCTACTCAACATACGCACCACTATTGTCAAAAACGCACTCTCTATACTCACATTACGGCTCACAATCGAAAGATATATATTTTTATGAATCCCATCGGCACAGCGTAGTAGTAGATTTACTTCTCCAATCAAACACTTATAAAAGCGCTTCAAAATGTATATGTGCTCGAAAAATTTTACTGGTTGAAATGTGCTTATGAACACAGGACAGATGGAATTATATATACACCTCATCAGATCATAGCACTGCAGAAATATCATGCTTAATATAATACCTTTATCATCAAAATGTAGCAGGCATGAGTATTGGCATAAGAATCACCCTCAACGAAGGACTATACCTTCGAGATCCACAAGATTCTACTTTAGGCATGAAAATATTAGAGCATGGTGTATTATTAATCGATAACTTAGGATTCGAGAGATTCACCTTCAGAAAACTAGCTGCGGCAATTCATTCCACTGAGGCATCTGTCTACCGATATTTCGAGAATAAACACAAGCTGTTGCTTTATTTGGTAGCGTGGTATTGGGAGTGGGTAGCCTACCTCATTAAAATGAATACTAAAAACATCACAGATCCTAAGCAGAAACTTAGAATCATCATCAACTCCTTCGTATCTGCATCTAAAGAAAATTTAGAGGTGGTGTATATTAATGAAAGCATATTGCACGATGTCGTCATCTCTGAAGGTATGAAGGCTTATCACACCAAGGAAGTGGATAAAGAAAATGACATGGGACTTTTCACTAATTACAATAAGCTCACCGAGTCAGTCTCCAGAGTTATTAGCGAAATAGATCCTGACTTCAAGTACCCGGCAGCGCTTTCGTCTAATTTATTTGAAATGTCTAATAATCACATCTACTTCGCTAAGCACATGCCCAAACTTACCGAAGTATCAGTGACAGATACAGAATTTGATGAAGTAGAGAAGATGCTCAATTATTTTACAGAGAAGTTATTGTATTAACTATCTTTCCAACAGATTAAATGTTTCTGTCTTACGACCTTTATTTAATCTATGGCAAAAGACTATTATATGCTTAATTTTTTATTTCTGTTGTATGTATGAATTCTTAGTCAAATCTCTCCCTCTGAAACATGTGATCAGAGATATAGCAGAAGAGTTGAATACTGATTACAGCTCTATCTCTAATTTCTATCGGGTGGACATACCCGCAGCATTTGGTAGTGGCTTTATAGAAGGAGTAGATTTTGAGAGTGGATTTGGTATGATTAAATATCACTGTACGTTTAATAAAAGGACTACCATCAATTTCACCTTCAATCTGATACATCCTTTAAAATTTCTGTACTGCTATAAGAATAACTTCAAACATAAATTTCCTGAGATGGAAGCTATTCACTCTGTGCAGCAATATGAAAGTCTTATCGTTGGAAGTAAAGATCAGTATGGACACGTATTAATTTTTGAAAAAGACGAAGCAATCAGAATTACCAGCTTAGAAATAGACCGTAAGCGATTTTCAATTAAGTTGAGAGAAATCTTAGATTCGGAAGAATCGACTAATGAATTAATAAAGGCTGTAAAGGATACCAGAGCTAAGACACATTTTTACTATAAAGGCAAGTATAGTGTAGAAATAGCAGATATTATAGATGAGGTACCTTTGGAAGAAAGGAGCCCATTACTGAACTATCTAGTACACTACGGTAAGAGCTATGAGGTACTTTGGAAACAGATAGAAAACTATTACGAGGATGTGAGCGAGAAGACTATTCGACACATTCTTAAAAAGAAAGACGTCGAAGTCGTAAAGCGTGTGTGTGAATATATCGCAGATCATATTAACCTTCCTCTGACAGTAAATAAGTTAGAAAGTACTTTCGGTTTTTCCAGCAGGAAGTTGCAAGAGCTCTTTAATGAATTACATAACGAAAGCGTAAATGGCTACATCCAAAATCAAAGGCTTAAAGCAGCTATGAACTACATCGTTAATTCTGACATGAATGTCTCTGAAGTGGCAGATGCCATAGGTATAAGTAGTAAGAGTTATTTCTCAAAAATATTCAAAGATAAGTATGGTATTTCACCGTCGTATTATATAAAGAAGTCGAGGGAAAAGTAGCTCTCTAATAAACGGTAACATATCGTAATATTAAGCATACAGATGTTCTTATTCATTAAAGAATTTTCCACTGTAACTCTTCTTCGATATGGTCGCTAATGTCTTTTATTAATTCTAAAAGCTTAGTCATATTGTCAAAATAGCTACTAAGTATTTGATTTAACTCAGCTTTTGACTTTGAATCTCTGAGCCGATCGACATAATCCGAAATCTCTCTCTCACCCCCGCGTAGCTCATTGATCTTGCTGCTTAATGCGTTTTGTCCCTTGATCATAGTTATAGTATTCATTAGTGTTATGGATTATATGAGTGGCAGTTTAAATTTATACTCTTGAAGAAGTCAATCTTTGTAAAAAATAAGTGTTTGGCTCAATATGATTTAATTTTTAAAGGCTCAGAAGAGAATGGAAAATCATAAAGTATATTTATCATTAAGTTAATGTTCATTTTATAAAACTTATATAGTCACACTGGCCATGGCTTTCTCGTTGACCTCTCCTACAGCAAGATCATTTAAAATATCGTTAGCATTAGACTCCTCGTCTAAGATATGATCAAGGACCTCCATGATATCGTGGTATCCTAGTGTCTCAGCGTAGTGTCTTGCAGTACCATATCCAGACATTTCATAGTGCTCTATTCTTTGAGCAGAGGCGATGAGTGCAGCATCCCTTACATAAGAAGCGGTCTCTATTTTAAAGATATCTAAGCTCTCTGCTATAAGCCCCGACATACCATGACTCATCGTATCCGATGTAACAATATTTAAAACAGATAAGATGTCTCTCAGTCTTACGCAGTGATTTTCCGTCTCTGCCAGATGATTAGTGAATACTCTTTTCAGTTTCTGATGAGACGCTGCTTGAATCATGAGAGGTATGGCTATCACGAGTTGTTTTTCTGCTGCATAGAGATCTTTAATCTCCTGTTCGAATAAGTCCTTTAAGTTTCTCATAATTGCGCATTAGCTGTACATAATCTGAATGAAAATGTAGAAAGTTTACGACTCCGCTCGGCGCGAAGATAACGACAAAGCTTCTATTAAAAGTCACTGTTTCTAATGCATAGCCTATTATTATTAACACAAAAGACAATTTATATTGTGGGTATGAAGACAGAGGCCCATAGCGTCATCGCACATCCATTAGAGATCAGCTTTGCGAATATCGCAGTAGCTTGCACTGACTCCTCAGGCATAGCGGATGACCAATTTAGCTATGTACTCAAGAAGTCTATGTTCTATTTTATTCGTGGTGTTTGCTTGGACTTTGATCTACAAGAATGGTCTGATTTTCCCGTGTCTGATATAACAATAAAGGCTAATTTCAATGATCACTGTCAGGTAGGTATATCAATCTATGATCTTAGGCCCTCTGCCATCCTGCGTTGGATGGGATCAGTCGGCGAGGTCACGACTATAGATGACTTAATTAAGTTTGATAGATATAAAACAAGCAATCGGGTGATCTAATTCAAATAAAGCAGAACTTGTGTGCCTGGCTACTGGACATGCTGGAGACTTGTCACGCCAGCTCCGACAAGAGAATAAACCTAAAAGATTTAGAGAATGACCTATGAGCAAGATTATAAAGACTTTCTTGCTTTCTGGCATAATCGACCAAAGGAATCGCTGCGTCAGACAGGTCTATTAGTACTTTACTCAAAAAGTCAGGTTGATCCAAAATAAATAATATGACATCAGAGAAAAAAAATAAGAAGAAAACTATAGCCATAGTAGGCGGTGGTACCGCTGGCATGTGCTTAGCAGCAGCCTTAGACCCTGAGCAATATCAGGTGACGATATATGAAAAAAAGAATGCCCTTGGCAGAAAATTTTTAGTAGCTGGTGATGGTGGGTTTAATCTAACATATGACGAAGAGATAGCCACGCTTAAAAGGCGGTACATGCCTTCAGGCTGTCTGAATCTGGCGTTAGACCATTTCTCAAATGTTGACTTTAGAGCATGGCTGTTGGGCATGAACATACCTACATATGTCGGCAGTAGCCATCGAGTGTTTCCTGAAAAAGGCATCAAGCCCATTCAAGTCTTGCAGGCAATAGAACATCGCTTAACATCTAAAAATGTTGAGTTGAGATTTAACCATGAGTTCACAAACTGGACTGCTGAAGGAGGAGTCCTATGTAATGGAGAAAAGAGAGTCGCTGCAGACATCATAGTTTTTGCCTTGGGCGGAGCCAGCTGGAAAGTCACAGGTTCCGATGGCTCATGGCTAGCTCCTTTCGTCAAGCAAGGAGTAAAGACCACTGATTTTCAGGCGGCTAATTGTGCGTTTCAGGTGAATTGGCCAAATGAGTTCATCAGAAGATATGCGGGCCAGCCATGGAAGAATATTTCTATAAGCATTGATAACTTACAGCAATCAGGAGAAGTCGTCATCACCGACTTTGGCTTAGAAGGTAATGCCATCTATGCCCTTAGCGAGCAGATACAACGAGAACTTTCGGCCGGCTCACCAGCTCGGATCTGCATAGACTTCAAGCCATCACTTACTACTGAGGCCATCATCGAAAAGCTGAAACAGTCCAAAACTAATCTGACCAGTACCCTGCGAGAGACTCTTAAATTGAGCAAGGCCCATATCTACCTACTTAAGACAGAACTAAATAAAGAACAATTTTTGGATTTGTCAGTCCTCGTTCAGCACATCAAAAAGTACCCTATCTCCCTGATCAGTGCCGCACCTATTGACGAAGCTATTTCTACCACGGGCGGCATCCATATCGATGCTGTCGACCACAACTACAGATTAAAAGATCATGAAAATGTGTACTGTATCGGAGAAATGCTGGATTGGTACGCGCCTACTGGCGGATACCTGATTCAAGGGTGTGTGAGTATGGCGATGTCGCTGGCACAACATCTGAATAAGAAGAATTTAGCATAGCTGTAGATAAGTAACTATCTACTAATCTGCTTGCATAAAGAGCTTTGTAAGTATAAATAAGTTGTAGAGTATAGAGATGCATGCAGGGGAGGATAGTTGACAATCTTGTACTTGCAACGTTGTTGCATTTTAAATTTATTGAGTATGTTTGCAACATTGATGCAAATACAATTCAATAGATGGGTAAAATACCACATAGAGAAAATGACTCCGAGATATACCTTGAAGCGATAAACCTGCACAAATCATTTGGGCCTAAAATAGCACTCAAAAATCTAAACTTCAAAGTCAACAAGGGAGAAATTTATTGTTTGCTGGGCCAAAACGGAGCAGGCAAAACAACGACTATTAATATATTTTTAGGTCTGCTGAAATCAGATTCTGGTCAGGCCCTCATTAATAATATACCTGTTTCTAATAAAGCGCACTCAGCTAAAGCACTGGCGTATATTCCTGAGATAGTACAGCTCTATGGCAATCTTTCTGGAATGGAGAACTTAGACTTCTTCAGTCGGTTAGCTGGACATCAGTATACTGAGCAACAACTCGAAGAGCTGCTTTTGAATGCTAATCTTCAAGCAGAGGCACATGATCAGCTGCTTTCAAAATACTCTAAAGGCATGCGTCAGAAAGTCGGCATTGCGATAGCCTTAGGTAAGAATGCATCATTTATTTTAATGGACGAACCAACTTCTGGCCTGGATCCCAAAGCTTCAGCAGAATTCGCCAAGACGTGCAAATCACTCTCTAAAAAAGGTGTCGGCATATTAATGGCAACGCATGATATTTTTAATGCTGTGCACCTAGGAAGTCGTATAGGTATCATGAAAGAAGGAGCCATAGTATATGATACATCCACTGCTGATATTACTGCAGAAGAATTACAAGAACTATATATAAAAACCATTTAAAACGAGATAATGAAAAGAGATTTTTACATTTTATTACTAAGCTTAGTATGTAGTATACAAGCGTATGCGCAATTTAACGTTAGCGGAACAATAGTCACCGCGGACGATATACCTCTGATTGGGGCTAATATATTTATTGTTGATAATGCCAAGAATAAAATAGGCACTACCAGTGACTCAGAAGGAGCATTTAATTTAGAGCTTAACGCTCCAGGTCAGTATAGCATGACCGTGAGCTATTTAGGATACAATAATTATACTCGAAATTTAGCTTTAGTCAATAATGTCAATTTAGATTTAGATCGTATACTTCTTGAAGAATCAGCTCAATTACTGCAATCCGTAGAAGTCATCGGCAGAAAACGTCAGGATTATACAAGTGATTATTCTTTTTCAGCTACTAAAATAGCAATTGAAAATAAGAAGCTGCCTCAATCGGTCAATACGAATACTAAAGAGCTTATCGATGATAAGGTAGCTTTTCAACTTTCTGATGTCGTAAAAGGTGTAAGTAGTGTGACACCGGTAAGCTTTTACAATCATTTCAATATTCGAGGAATTACGCAAAATGAAGATGGCCAGATAATCAACGGTATGCGAACTCGTCAGTTCTATTTCCTTCAGCCATTAACGCAAAATATTGAGAGAGTAGAAGTCATTAAAGGGCCCAGCTCCGTGACTTTCTCTAGTGCCGACCCAGGCGGTACAATTAACATGGTGACTAAAAAACCACTCAAAGAGACAAAAAGAGAAGTGACATTTGGGGCTGGTAGTTTTAGTACGATGCGCGCTGGTTTAGACTTCACAGGTCCTTTGAACGAAGAGAAGACATTGCTTTACAGAATTAATGCCGCTGTTCAGGAAGCTAAATCTTTTAGGGATTTGGTGCAGAACAATGCACTTTTGATTTCTCCATCTTTCAGCTATATACCCAATAATAAAACGGCAGTCAATGTAGAAATGATCTACTCTAATGGGACTGGTAATTTAGATCGAGGACAGCCAGTCTTTGATGGGATAGACAGTTATGATGATTTAGAAAGTAGCCCAATTTCAAGAAACATCGCTGCCACTAATGACTATTTTCAGTCGAGGGAACTTATTCTGACCACAAGTCTGAGCCACCGATTCTCAAATAATATCCAGTTCAATGCTAAGTACATGAAGCAGACTTGGAACGAAGATTTGAAGGAGCATAGAGCAAATGGCTTCATTAGTGATGCCGACGGTAATTCTATCTCGAGTCTCATCAGATTGAGATACGCTGAGAGAAGACAGTTTTGGGATACGGATAATTTTAATGCATTCTTTGCGATAGATGGTCAACTTGGTGACGTACAAAACAAATTAGTTATCGGATATGATATTAACCGATTCGATAAAGCTGCTGGTGCTGGGCAAAATGGTGCCAGAGGATACCTATCAGATGCTGAGGGCAATTCTCTCACGACGACGTACAATGGAACAGAAATCCTAAGTCCTGCAGTAGGTCTTTTTGACTTAGAAAATCCCTCTAATATAATCAGGAATACAGCTGGCTACAACATAGGATCTTTCGCAATACCAACACAGCTACTGACTACTAATGGAGCTTATATACAAAACGTAAGTAACTTCAATAACTTCACATTATTACTAAGTCTGCGCCAGGAGTGGTTTCAAGATGATTATAATTATGACAGTGATAATGCATCTACATCTAACAATACAGCTTTCTTACCAAGAGTGGGATTATCATATGAGGTCAATGAAAAGCTCAATTTATATGGTACTTACTTGACAGGATTCCAACCTCATGTTAATACAATCAGCCTCATGCCCGTGATAGCCAATAATTTTTTCTGGGCAGCAGAGTCTCCATCTCAGTTTGCGCCACTAAGAAGTGATCTTATTGAGTTCGGTTTAAAATCTAATTTATTTAATAACAGGGTGTCTGCAAGTCTTGCCGTGTACAGGATTAATCAGACAAATGTACTTATGCAAGTGCCCGACGATAATGCTCCTGGCGGATTTATATTTAGTGAAAGGGGAGCCGACAGAAGTCAAGGTTTCGAGATGGATATTACTGGATTTATTTCCGACAATGTACAGATCAGTGGCTCATATGGATACATAGATGCGACAATAGTGGCTGATGAAAACTCTGAATTAATCGGACAGAGAAAAGAAGCAACGCCCCGTCATACTGCTAATGCTTGGTTGAAATATGATTTTAATTCCACCGCTGCACTTAATGGGATAAGTCTTGGATTTGGACTACAGTATAGCGGAGATAAACTTGGATGGTATGATAGGAATCTTGAGTTGCCTGCATACACAGTTGCGGACTTAGCGCTATACTACAGACCATCATCCCAAAATTTAGAATTCACTCTTAAGGTCAATAATCTACTTGATGAGACCTTTTGGACTGGAGCCATTAATGCCACTCGGTTATTTCCAGGCACCCCAAGAAATTTCATGTTTGTGACGAATTATAAGATTTAAATTAATTCATGAGAATTGCTCAGGTTAGGTGGATTACGAGCCATACATTTAAACAGCTTATAAGGGCACCTATCAATCGTTGGTTGATAGGTGCTCTGATGTCATTGCTAATGATTGCTATTGGCTCGTCTTATTTAAGACAAGCCAATCATCAACATAATGTAGATCATTATAGCCAAGACATTAGAGAGAAATGGGAAAACAACCCGGATAAACATCCTCACAGAATGGCTCATTATGGATACGTAGCATTTCGCTCCAAATATCCATTAAGTTTTTTTGATAGTGGTATCGACAGCTATCTCGGAAATATGGTTTTTTTAGAAGCTCACAGGCAAAACTCAGTCAATTTTTCTCAAGTCAGTTTATCTAATGGCATATCGAGGTTCGGGGAGCTATCTGCTGGCTTAGTTTTTCAGCTTCTAATTCCACTTTTAATATTCTTTTGGGGATACTCATCTATATCAGAAGAACGGCAGAAAGGCGTTCTTAAGCTATTCTTAGCTCAAGGCGCTCGATGGGAAGAGATCATTTTAGCTAAGTCCTTAGGTATATATTCTATCTCATTATTGATATTTATCCCAGCTTTACTCATAAGTCTTGTTTTGCTCATTTGCTCTCCTCACATATTATCCATAATAGATAGCGTCATGCCTCTAATCTTATTGGGTTTCTGCTATTTAATCTATTTATACTTAATGTCATTTTTAGCAGTGTGGGTGTCCGCAACAAGTTCATCCTCAAAAATATCGTTAATGAAGCTTATTGGCTTTTGGATATTTTTCACGCTAATCATTCCAAAATTATCTTTAGTGGTAGGCCAACTGACATATCCTACACCTTCTAAGATAGAGTTTGACACCATGGTAGAGCATGAACTGATCGAACAGGGTGATAGTCATAATCCTGATGATCCTCATTTTAACGCATTAAGAGATTCACTACTGGCAAGCCATAATGTTACATCGCCGCAGGAATTACCATTTAACTATAGCGGGTATATCATGAAAGAAGGCGAAAAGCTCAGCACTGAAACATTCCGAAAGCATCAAGCTATGCTTTTCTCACTTTATGAGAAGCAAAGTCAAGTAGTCAATTTTACTGCTGTTCTCAATCCATACATCGCCATCAAGCATATCTCTATGGTACTATCGGGCACTGACTTTGGTTCATACCTTAACTTCAAAAGAGCAGCTGAAGATTACAGGTATAATCTGGCACAGACGATGAATGATTTACAAATCAAACATATTGGTAATAAAGTAGCTAGCTCAGCAGATAAAAATGCTGTTATTAGCCAGCGATACTGGGCTGAATTTCCAAGATTCCAACATGGCTTTCCATCATTTATAGAAATGATTAAAACTATTAAGTGGTCTGTAAGTGCCCTCTCACTTTGGCTAATAGGGTCTGTATTTTTAGTAGTCTATCATTCTAAGCATCTCAAAGCTATTTGACATGATAAAGTTATTACTTGTACAGTTAGTGAGATCTAAAAGTATGGTCGTAGGGCTAATACTATTATTTGTACTCGGCTGTATGAGTCTGTATGTAGGCAAGAGTTTTAATGATAAGCAGCATTATGATATAGCGCAGACAGCTCAAGCTCAAAAAGAAGATATCGCTAGGCAATTGGAGTATGTTGATGGCCATATCGGACTGCTGCTCTATTATATTCGCTTTGGTATAGCTAATGAGTCTCCAGAATTAGCAGGTCTATCCTTAGGACATAGAGACATCAGATTAGCAGCTCAATTAGTGAATATTAGAAATTTAGAAGAGCAAAAAAATGGAAATGAATTAGTCAATCCCTTATATCAGTTACTGGGTAATTTAGATTTCAGCTTTGTATTAATATATCTATTTCCATTAATTATTATTGCGCTCAACTTTAATCTCTTATCAGAAGAAAAAGAAAGTGGTCGATGGTCATTACTGGCTATTCAATCTCAGAATCCACGGAATGTGATAAGAACGAAACTGCTGATAAGGCTGACCCTTGTATGGCTATTACTAAGCTCCTTATTGCTATTAAGTGTGATCTATATGAATATATCGCCTAATCAAGATTTCTTTGCTTTCTATATGATTTCATTACTGTATTTTATATTTTGGTTTTCACTTTCTTGGTGGCTTATCAGCTTAGATAAATCATTAAGTCAGAATGCTATAATTCTTCTATCATTTTGGCTACTATTAATTATCATATCTCCAGCTGTAACTAATAATGTGGTCACTTATCTATACCCTATAGAGGAGGCCTATGAGACGACGATTGATAGTCGGGATGGTTATCATAATAAATGGGATGAAGATAAAGCGACAACGATAGATAAATTTAAAAATCACTATCCTCAATTCTCAAAATACAATCATCCTGAAGGTACAGATTTTGGATGGCTTTGGTATTATGCCATGCAGCAAATGGGAGACGATGAGGCAGAAGCTTCACGACAAGCCATGAAGCGCAAGCTGACTATGAGAAATAAGATAACCAGATGGATAGGATATCTTGTCCCGTCTATTCACACTCAACTTTCAATGAATGCATTAAGCAAAACGGACATGCAGAACTATCTAAATTATACTGACGCACTAGAAAGCTTCCACGAAAAGCTACGCCTCTCTTATTATCCCATCATTTTCGAAAATGAGTCGATAGAAGATCAAGATTGGGATAACATAGATTTAGTCTATTTTAAAGATGAGCGATCTACAAATTGGTTCTCACTGCTTCCACCTATTTTACTTAGTATGCTATGCTTATTGTTAGCTAAGTTAAATTAGATAATGATGCCCTATTCTTATATTAGTTATAGACTGTAGTGCTTACAGTGAATTGTATATAATGCAGTTGAGCGTAATTCTCACTCATTAAGTACATAATGCAAGTTTTATTTTATAATAAACTTATTAATCAGATCAGTGTGGCTAGCATAAAAAGGCGAAGAAAACGATGTATGGGGTACTATGTTATAGAAATTAATCCTACTCGTCACAACCAAGAATGTAGGCGTGCATGACAGCAGAATTATTAACAGAAAATCCCGGATTTAATGTGATTTCTACACCAGCACTAAGCTCAAGGGATTTAGATACATTCACTTTAGTGCCGAGTGCACCATCGGTCTCGATATACTTTCCTGCTACAATATAGCTATCCTTAACATTTTTCGCCGTCACGACAACTGATTCAAAGCAGTAATCACCTATGACACCCTTGCAGTCGCAGTTAATATTCAGTCTGTCATTTACAGTTTCCTCATTTCCATCATCACAAAGTCTACCATAGTCAAAACACTCACACTTACAGAATTCATTTGGGAGGTACAACAAATTATCATTCTCATGAATACAAATGGTCGTGCATGAAGATATACAATTACAATATTCATCCCAGACACCATCTCCTGTATAAACATTACCATCATCACAAGGCGCATTCTCAATACATTGGGCTTCGCATTCACAACTCACTGTATTGAAAAAATAACCTAAAGGACATGTTGTGGCAACACCGCCACAGCTCCCCCGACAGATACAGTTAGCGTCAAATATATCATTAGTGGTATTTGGATCACCATCATTACAGGCATGTCCTTGATTACCGCAGTATCCGATACAGTCACAATCTGCATCAAAGATATCACCTATTGTATTTGCATCTCCGTCATCACATTTATTACCTTCTACTAAACATGATCCCTTACATTCACAATTTAAATTAATGACATCATTCATTGTGCTCGCATTATTATCGTCGCACGGCGTGCCTATATATTCGGTCAGACAATTAGAGCTTAAAGACATATCTATATAAAAGTCCGATTGATTACAAAGATTTATGTTAGAATAGTCGGCTGCTACGCCATTAAAATTACCGCTGACTTGTACAAAGTAAAGCTCAGAAGGATCATTTAAATGGATTAACATTCGTTCACCTTTCCTCTCTCCATTTTGACTACATGCTATTTCCTCCATATTTCCACAATTACCAGAATAAACAGAAACGATCTGAGAAAAATTTGGGGCAACTTCGAGTTTCAAAACCCCGCTAGTGCCCGCTTCCAATTTGTACCAAGTAGAGGCACCAGCATAAATACTACAGGATGGTTTAGGATCAGATTTGGTCGCGTTTAGATTAGAACCTACTATACACGATGTCGGATTACCACCACCATCAAAGCTAATGATTGAAGCCTGATTACATTCTCCTGTGATATCGGTTGGGATAGTACCATTTACAACTTTTTTAGCTCTTATACAGAACTTGCCTAATGTCCTTCCAAAGGTACAATCAGCACCACTGACCATAATATAGTATTGAGTATTAGCATACAATCGCTCGTTCAGTTTTTCACCTCTAAATCCATATTTGTCTTTATTTGTACAGCTTATTTCATTTAATGAAGTACAGCTTCCCGAGTACAAAGTCACCACATCATTGAAAGATGAATGTAATACTTCAATCAGATAATCATCAGTGGCAGTAGGTTTAAAGGAATACCAAACACTAGCATTATTATAACCACATGAAGTGTTGACATCTTTGTTAGCTTTTATATTACTCTCGTCACAAAATAAGAGATTTGTAATAAGCATTTTACTATCTAAACAAATGTCATTCACTTGACCCAGTGCCGGCGTCATAAAGCAGAGCTTAATGACAATTAAATATCCATAGTGTTTTAATGTGAGCATAATAAAAATTGTGTTTTAATGGATTTCTAATTTTCTTTCTACTCTCATTCCGTTCACTTCCAGGCATAAGGTGTACACTCGATTCCTAATCAAGTGAGACGTAGTATGATTCTTTAGATAACTATTTGCGGGTTTATATTCATCCACTAATGTTTCGACTATGGCACCTACATCATCGAGAATTTTAAGTCTGACATTACCCGGTGATTTAATAGCGTACATCACCTCTAAACGTCTATAAGAATTACTTTCGATAATTTCAAAGCCTAAAAGTAGTTGGGAGTCATCATACGTAGAGGTCGCAGAAGACTGAGAGACTAAAGAATTACAGCCTGCTGCAATCATACCACCTAATGGATCATCACAGTAGTCAATACCATCATTACTGTCATTGTCATTACAAGGATTATAGGGTGCTGGTTTTGATATACCTGATGCATTTGGATCTACTTCATAATTTAATACCTTATCTGCCAGTTCTACATCTGCACACAGCCAATCCCGTAATACTTTATCGTAGACACTTCTAAAATCTATGGCTCCCTCTTGCGTAGTAAAGTCAACAGCACCAAACCCACTAATTTTATTAGCTGCAAGATCAATGGGCGTCCCGTAGAAGTTCTTACCGTTAACAGCATTACCAAATAGCATCACTGGTGCTAGTGTCCCGTGGTCTGTCCCATAGGTATTCTCATTCACTGTTCTACCAAATTCAGAAAACGTCATCAATACGACTCGATCTGCGTCTCCAGATTTCTTTAGATCTTGATGTATTTTATTTACAGCAGTGGACAGATGGTTCAACAAATCTAAGTGATCACCTGACCCTCTCCCACTAGAATCTTCCACCTGAGAGTTATGTGTGTCAAAACCTCCAAGTGACACCATATATATCTTTGTGCCAAGGCGTCCTTTAATCAATCTTCCCACAGTCTCCAGCTTGGCTGTAAGACCATCAAAACCACTGGTACCATATACTGATGTGTCAGTCACAGATCTATTGTAGGCACATTGTACCGCCTCTGCATATCGCAGTGTGCTATTGCCGACTTGTCGCACAAAGACACGCTCAATATCATTATAGCAATTAGAATCAATAAATTGGTTTGTGCTAAATAACTCGCCTGTATTGACTACATTCTGGAAGGCATTTAAATCTGGAAAAACTAGGTCAAATGGAACACCATGTTTTCCTTTAAAAATTAAATTATTTGATACGCCGATCTGGATGGCAGGCGGAATCACCGGAGGCGTCTCCAAGAAGGAAGGCAAGGTGTCATCAAGGTATCTTCCGACCCAACCACTATATCTTCTTTCATCCAGTAAGCTATTAGTATTCTCTGCCCCACTTGTAACTAAGTCTGATCCTACAAAATGAGAACGGTTTTGATTTTCATAGCCCACATTATGTATCAATGCCATATTGCCTTCATTCCACATATTCAGCAAACCTTCGTTAGCACCCTTATAAGTCGGCAGTCCGAAATCAGAGGAGTTGGTGCCTACTTGTAAATTGCTTAGGTACTGCTCACCAATTTTGATATTTGTTCTTATCTCTTCATATCTTGATCGCCTCGTATTATTACCCATAGGCACAACGGTATTGAGGCCATCATTACCTCCAGCGAGACGAATTAGAATAAGAACTCTATCATTATCTGGATTACTTTGCAGAGAGCTCATCAATGGGGACGCCCAAGAGATAAGGGGGATCTGACCCATGAGCGAAGTACTGGCTGCCAAAATTCCTGAGCGAGTTAAGAACTGGCGGCGACTCCAGTCTTGGTGATCTGCGCTGTGTGCCTCTTGCCCATCAGCCAGGGTGGTTCCTTTTCTGTTTATGTTCCTATTTCTGGACATCATAATATTATTTATAGTACAAATCGCAATTCTATGTGTTGAAGAGTTTAGGTCAATTGATAGTCAGGCTGCCGTGTAAAATAGTGTACTATAGCCATCACTCTCTCGGTCACGGCAGTGTCAATGCCTTGCGTTTCAGGCGTTCCGAGATCTTGTAATGCCAAAGAAGGAGCTCCATAATTTTGGTAAGGCCAATTATTAGTAAAAATGAAACAAGCTTGTTCAATTTGTAATGTCGTAGGGTCCACACAAAAAAAGTGGTTCCATAATTCCCTGACCCATTCTTCACAATTGGCATAATATGCAGGTGCACTGCCACCATATTTAATAGCTAATAAATGCTTAGCTAATGCCTTAAATTTTTCCTTCGTCGCCGAACCAATAGTTATCGAATCGTCATTAAACTTATCAAATATCTCAGTCATCAAATTCCACCTTGATATCAATGTAAATTCATTTAACCAATTGTGATATCCAGGCCATCCTGATACATCTGGAGGATTGAGTAGTTTTTGTCCCATCCTGCTGCATTTTCTAAATATCAGCGCAGTATCTTGATTTCTATGGTTGTAGAATTCAGTCACTAAAGGTGACCTGGGTGCATTCATATTTGGCTCTGTAGCCATGCCCTGGGCAGTCATCCGATCTATAACGCCACCAATATAATTTGGGTGAGGTTTATGATAATCGGTACCTCCTATGGTGTATAGATAAGTTGGTGGCGCATGCTTACTGGTATCATTAGCTATGTGTGATCTTACCATCTGCAATCTATGCGTATAATCGACTCCAGGTGCTGGGACCCATTGGTTATTAGCGTTGAGAATTGGACTTTCGCCAGAAGTTAATCCTGCAGATCGGAAAAAAGATGAAACCGAGGCGATTGGACCTTTTATCTGAGTGCCAATGACGCCTGGGTCATAAAAATGCCTACTCTTAAAAAGTGCCTTTAGAACATCAGTTATTTCCCATTTTTGTTTAAAGACAGTTGCAAGCTCTTCTATATATCCTTTTACTCCATTACTATCTTCTACCGCTTCTACATCTCCGTAGATATAGAACTTATATAACTTCTTACAAATAAAGTAAGCTATCTCATCTGCCTTTTCAGTAAACAAGATATGATGAAGCCATCTATATTGCAGCGTACCAGCCATAATAATAGATTTAGATAGATTATTCTCTATTGGGTCATAGTAAGCCTCTGGAATTGTATTACCATTCCCAAAAAGATAGTCTTCATATATTGCTAGCTCTGAGGAAGTTGGTTTGTCATCTACGACGACGCCATTTGTATAAACATTCTTCCATGAAGGATCATTTGCATTACTATGAGCTGTGCTATCTATGGGAGGTGCAGGTATGTTGCTGTCGTACACTACAGGTACTGGTGACGGCGCACCATTTAATTTCCAATATGTTGCATATTCGGTAAATTTTACGTTTTCATCAAATACCGCTTTCCAACAGTCGTAGCCATTTACAAAGTAGGTGTTATTTGTACCTAAGCTTATTGGTTTATCACCATAGACAGTATTCCAATCATGTAAAGTAAATTGAAAGCGCAATTGATGCTCGTCAGGCACATCGTTGCCCTGTTTGTTTCCATACCGTTCTGCTCTCCAGCCAGTTAGCATTCTAGCTATCTGTATTATATCGTTGTCGGAATAATTAGGTGCTCCATCTTTGTCTACTGGGCCCATGGTAAACAATTCTAATAGCTCGCGAGCATAGTTTTCATTGGGTTCCGAAGACTGCTTATATCCGCCTCCAAAATAAGGGTCGCCATTATTAAAATGACCTGACAAATACATGAGCATCATCGGTGTTCTCCCGATATCTTCTACAAAATCTTTGAAATTGCCAAACGCATTTTTGTCCAGCACTCGAAAATATCTACAGACTTTATCCATATCTGTCTCAATATCCTCTTGAGTAGAAAAATGACTATGCCAGAATAGCAATAGCTTAGCTCTGACGGCACCTGCTGTAGAAGGGAATGGTTTATAGTTATTTATTTTTGTAGCGTCCCCATTGAGGGCTTCATTTAGCCAGTAGTAAGCTATTATTTCATTTAGGTATGATGGAGCTATCGCATTCACAGAGAGATTATTCATCTGATAATCTTGAGCCGTCGCGTCATATTTCGGTCTCCTGGGATTCGATGCCTCACCATTCGACCAATTAAAAATATCGCTACCATTTTCTTGAGGTAAGCCAATGTCAGCAGCTCCTGAATCAAAATTATTAGGCTTACCACCGATTAATTGATTGACTATATAATTAATGGACTTGCCTTGTGCCCATTCTATTTCAGCTACACTAGCCCCAAAGCCCATCCTACGAAATAAATGTCGTATCAGTTTTAGGTGCTCTTCATTGTCAATCTGAAAGCTGGTCCTATTTGTAAATCCACTATTGGGCCAAGCCACATCAAAACTTTCTATACACGGCATAATTGAATATTTCGTTTATTTACGTTCTCACTCAGGCTAAGTTTATGTACTGATGTCATCTATGATATTAATGATGAATGCTACTATAGCTCCTTTGTTAAGTACTTTAACCAAAACACGACACATATTTTTAAAGAGCACACTTATGGTGAGCGTAGACTAAGTAGACCTGCTCACATACCTAAAGACGGGATAATGTGATGATATAAGGGCTTGGGGCTGGAATTGTATTTATTTTGTGATAGCGTTGCGCTTGGAAGAGAACAAATAAGCAGAGGGACTTAGATGGAATAGTACTCTTACATTCTGTAATCCAGCTCCTGCGCTATATGATCTTGGCATTGTTAGAATGCAAAACCTTGGTGCCATTGGTCAGCTATTATACTTGCAATTGTATTCTAAGTTTCGCCAATACTTTTGTAATCGACTCTACATCTTACTGGAATAAGGGGGTCAGTTTACCGGATCTGGGGGCCTTGTGTTATATCAGTGTAGGAGGTCAGCTTTGGCTGAAAAACGCACTTATTGAAAGTAGCTAAAGTATAGAACCATATTTTGTATAAGGACTGTTTCAATAAAATCCCAACACTATAGCTGAAACTAAATCTATAAGAGGTCGATTCATGCCCAATATTGAATTAAGAATTTTAAAATAAGAGTTAGATACAATGTTGCTTGGTCTAACTTATAGATACAACGATCTATTTTTAGATTTATACTCAGTACATAAATTAATGAACCTATTCTTTGATGAATGCTTTAGGTCAAAAATTTTAGAAACGAATAAATCAGGATATTATAAAACGGCTTCATTTATGAAATCTCAAATTCCAAACCTAAACCCATGTCACATTCAGATACACTGACAGGAAAAAAAATCAGCTAAAGTGTAAAACCATAGTTGGCGTCAAATTTCTAAAGCTATTTGCTGAGCATATACTGCCAAAGCGATTTGTCAAAATCAGACATATTGGATTTCTTGCACAGAGATTCAAAGCACGCAATTTGAAATCTATGCGCAAGCACTTAAAGGTATGTCCGCCTGAAGTGAAAAAGTATAGAAATACACGAGACTTTATAACCGCTACTACAGGCATAGATCCACACTTATGTCCCAAGTGTCTTAAAGGTGCAATGGTCATCTCACACCACCCACCCGCTTGCGGTTTCTTCCTTTCGATGTCACGTATGGACATCGACTCTACAAGAGCAGAGATCAGTAAGTCTTCAAAAATAAGAGGATCGCCATATCCAGACCCAGTTGTAAAAATATATACTGGACCGATTCCAGCATATAGAAAAGTAGAACTAAGATGAGTATTGATGAATACTGCTCTTATCACTGCTATGTCTACACTTTAAAAACTGAAGCAATTATTACCCTAAATCAGGTAGATTATAAAACCAGACATCATGATAAATACGAGTTAAACTTAAAAAGCTACCTCATCAAAGTAGCATTATTCTTTTAAAAGCTCCATCGTTATACCATAGCGACCAGCCCTGCTTTGATTCAAAATACACATAGCCTTGCTTAAACATCGGTGTAACGTGCAACAAAACCAAAAATGTCATGGACTGCTACGCAGCAATGACATTTGTTGCTAAGTGTTACATGCTTTTATATTATTGGCTCTTCACCATTTCTTCTTCTTTCTATATTTATGGAGTTTGC
>Ga0114954_1000255_pt1 | contig 19745 bp, 14 predicted proteins | sample Porto_4metaG_FD_87299 | JGI IMG/M metagenome (GOLD analysis project Ga0114954, IMG submission 87299) | Marine algal microbial communities from Porto, Portugal - Porto_4 metaG | ecosystem: Host-associated > Algae > Red algae > Unclassified | place: Portugal: Porto | collected 2015-02-02
CACGTAGATTCCATCGTCGCGCAGGTAAGTGCCATAGATACCGGCGCCGGTACCATCGATATCCCCCTCGACGCCTTCGCCGAAGCTCTGGTCGGCGTCGGTCGCCGCCATCAGGCCACCGACATACAGCGTAGCGCCTTCCACGTCAAAGCCCTTGTCGGCGCCCACGGTGGTGGACTGGATGTTCTGGCGATAGTCGCGGCTCGACAGGTCGCTGACGCGATACTCCTGGGCCGTGCCACGCACCCACACCCCGCCCTGCTGGTTGCCCTGGGAGACGCGCAGCTCGCCCTGGCGCTGGGCCAGAGTGTCGAGCTCGGCGCTTAACAGGGTGGCGTAGGCGCTGTGCATGCCAACCGCCGCATTGGCGCCTTTACTCAGCGTATCCGGGCCCGGAACAATGGGAGGAGCCGGCACCACGGGATCGGTGGGATCAGTAGGAACCGTGGGATCGGTGGGCAGGATGGCGGTATTGACCAGCAACCAGTCATCGCCCTGGCGCTCGAGTTCATAGCGGAAGGCGCCCGCGTCGACGTGCTCACCGACCAGCCCAAACTGGGCGTCGCCGCCGCCGGTCGCCACCAGCTCCAGGGCGTTGCCGCCATGGGCAGGCTCCGCCCCGGAGTCACCGACCAGTAGCTGGTGATCGCCAGCCGCCTGCCCCGCAACCGTTACGTGGTCAGTGGTCAGCGTCGCCACGTCGGTATCGAGCGCGAACAGGGCGCTGCCGACCAGATCACCGCCGATGCTCAGCTGGTCGCCGGCCCGTCCGTTTTGCATATCGACGCTGCTACCGTAGCTGGCTAGCGTCCCGGTGACGACGAAGTCGCTGGCGTCTTGAGCAGCTGCGCGGCTCACGCGGCCATTGGGCGCCGCATTCTCAGCGCCGATCACCAGGCGACTGCCTGCGGCATCGAGCAGCAGACCGCCGTCCAACCGCGAACTGCCGATGGCGCTTAGCGTGGCGGTTTCACTCACCCGTGCCGGCCCGGCGTCGTCAGCCATGACCAGAGAGGCATCGCGCAGCGTCAGGGTGCCCGCTTCCACGGCGATATCGCGCCAGGCGTCCCCGGTCTGTTCGCCGGTCAACGTCCAGTTGGACAGCTGGTTCTTGTGCAACTCATCGAATCCGGTGATGGCATCAGGGTGATCGCCATTACCGACCCGCGCCAGATCGAGCTCGACGTCCCGGTCTCCGGTCAAGAACAGGTAATTTTGCTTGCTGGTGGAAGAGGCGGCGATGGTGCCTTGATGCGCGGCGGTATTGGAAAGAAAGAGCGACGAGCTGCCTTCAACCTGGGTCAGATCGATGGCGGCCCCACTGCGGCCGGTTACCTGATCCTCGACGGTGACACTGGCATTTCCTCCCCCCGTGACGACAATCCCGCGCTCGGCGTTGATCGTTCCTTTGCTGGTGACAAACGTGCTCCCCTGTCCCTGGTTGATGGTATAGATGCCCGCCTCGGGCGACGCGTCGTCGTTGGTGGTACCCGCAGTGATATTGCCGGCGGTAAAGATGCCGATCGTGCCACCGGCGGCCGTCGTCGCTTCGATGCCCCGGTCACCGTCGGCATGGATGTCTCCCTCCTGCACGAGGACCGAGACATCTCCTCCATCCGATATCGCACGAATACCATGACGGCCCGACGACACATCCCCGTTCACGACAACCCCGACGTCCTTGGTGACCGGTGAGGAAGGGCTCGGTCCAGAGTATGCATAAATGCCATCGCTGTCGGCTCGCACATCGCCGCCAGTCTGCACGTAAACATCGCCTCCACTTGCCGCATAGGCGGTGATACCGCGCCCGGCGCCGCCGTCAACATCGGCGACAACCACCGTAATATCGCTCGGGTTCGTGGGTGAAAAGGCATAGACCCCCCCGTAGTTGGTGCCCCCCTGAAACTCATTTCCGGAACTGACTTTCTGATCTGCCTGAATAAAAATATCGCCATCGAAGTCATTACCATCGACAACGATGCCACCGGACCCACCCGTGACGCTTTCGTGTGCGGTAATCCACCGCCTTCCACCGACGTTGATGGTGCTACGTATCCCGACGCCTACTTGAGAGCTGACGCTCCCTGACGTTTCGATAACGACATCACCACCAGAGCCGGATGTGAAGCCGGTGACGTACGACGAAACTCCATCGTCAAAGGCGTCCACGTCGCCTTGAAGATCGATCGTTGTGCCATTCCCGTCCAAGACGAAGACGCCGCTACCCTGGGTACTGGTGACGCTCCCCTTGACCACGGCATGAACGTTTGATGTTCCCCCGGAGATGTGAAGCCCATCATCTTGGGACAAAACGTCTCCGCCGACGTTAACGTTCGTGCTACTCGCCGTATCATCTGACGCATTTACCCCGATGCCATATCCTTGAACTGCGCTAACATTCCCGGTCACTGATACAGCAACACTGCCGTGATCTGCCCCGGCATAGACGCCGTCCCCGGCTCCGTTGGAGGTGAGATTCCCGTCGATGGTAATGTCGACGTCTCCTTCACCTCCTTTCCCCCGAGAATAAGCATCGACGACGGTGCCTGATTCGGCCTGCACATCACCGTGAGACACGATCTGAATGCTATCGTTGCCTATGGCGCCGATGGCGCCATCAGAGACTCCATTCCCGCTGCCGCTAATGTTAATCTGGCCATTGGTCTCGATGTAGATATCGCCATCGCCTTGATGCAGAACATCAATAGCCGCCTTGCCACCAGAAATGGAGCCTTCACCGCTTTGAACAAAGGATATATTTCCACTGGTGCCAGTATCCTTTTGAATAGAGATGGCTTTCTCATTTCCATCATCGACTCGAATGGAAAAATCGTCGTCGGTCGTGACACTAATATCAGACGGCCCTGTGATGGTTACCGGCGCATCTGCGGAGGCATCCGCGTCACCACTGCATAGCCAATTCTGGCTATCGACGGTTTCACAGCTTCCCGCCCAGGCGGGTGATAGGGAAAGCATCAAACTTGCCAAGGAGATGGAGGTTACAATATATTTACGCTTCATTATCGAGGCACCTCGAGAACAACAGAAACCGCCCATAGACTAAAGTCTATATTAATGCCGGAATTATCATTCTTTCAGCACTAAAAAAACTGACGTAGATCAGTTTTTACACGAAACCCCTGCCGCTTTCGGGCATTTGAGAAATTTCCCACAAGCATGACGACACCCTTCCTACACCTGTCGGTTCATGCGTAGGAATTTCCTGAAAGAAAATATAAAAAAGCTGGTGTCACAAGCACGCCAAGACGGTGTTTAAAGCAAAGGACGCAGCGAAACCGCTGCCAGAATCCGATAAACCTAAAAAAATGGGGCAGCCCCGACGGCTGCCCCCATCCCATCATTTCCCTGCGCGTCTTTCATGGCCCACGGATGCCGGCCGCCATGTTCACCGCTGATAGTGCCCCGCCGCCGACAGGCGCCGCCAAGGCTACGATCGTTGGCGCGACGCCAGACTCCGGGCTCGACGGTGTCAGTGTGACGCCCCTCGCATGCGCTGCACGCCGGTGATGACAGCGACCAGTGCCGCCCCCACGGCCAAGCCGAACACGCCATTGAGCAGCATCGGCACCAGGCCATGCACAATCGCGTCGAGGCCAGGAATCGCCATATCGATATCGGCCACGCCCTCGATCCAGTGGCCCACCACCGGGATACCGTGGGCCAGGATACCGCCACCGACCAGGAACATCGCCAGGGTGCCGAAGATCGACAGCCCCTTCATCAGTAGCGGCGCCCCCTTGAGCAGTCCGCGACCGATAGCCTGGGACAGGCGGCCTTCTTTCTGGGTCAAATAAAGGCCCAGGTCGTCGAGTTTCACCAGCCCCGCCACCAGGCCATAGACGCCGACGGTGATCAGCATGCCGATCGATACCAGCACCGCGATCTGCTGGGACAGTGGCGCCTGGGCCACGGTGCCGAGGGCGATGACGATGATCTCCGCCGAGAGGATGAAGTCGGTACGGATCGCGCCCTTGATCTTGTCACGCTCAAACGCCTTCATGTCCGCCGAGCCATCCTTCAGGGCCGCGAGTCGCTCAGCATGTTCTTCATCGACCTCGCCTTTATGCAGAAACTTGTGGGCGAGCTTCTCGGCCCCCTCGAAACATAGGTAAGCGCCCCCCAACATCAGCAGGACCGTGACCAGCCACGGCAGGAAGGCGCTGATGATCAGCGCCGCGGGAATCAGGATCACCTTGTTGATCAGCGAGCCTTTGGCCACCGCCCATACCACGGGCAACTCGCGATTCGCGGCGACGCCGGTGACCTGCTGGGCATTGAGCGCCAGATCATCGCCCAGCACCCCCGCGGTCTTCTTGGCGGCGACCTTGGTCATCACCGAGACGTCGTCGAGCAGGGTGGCAATATCGTCGATCAGGGTTAAGAGACTGCTTCCGGCCAAGGGACTCCCTCCGTGAGAAAACTGACAGGCGACGCCCACATGGTCGCCCCTGAGCCCAGCATAACTGCTCCGGTCCATGGCTGCTGCTCCGAGCGCCGATCTCGCTCATCGTGCACAGCCGGCGTAGGCTGGACAAGGACACCGCAGGAGAGCGCCATGCCCAAGCTCAAGGAACTGATTGATCGCCTACCGGAAGGCTACAGCGAAGCGCTATTCGCAGGCCGCCGGTATGGTGTCACCCGCCGGTCCTTCAACGCTGGCCGCTCACTGAAGGTCTTCGCCGAAGAGCTCGGCGGCGACGACATCATCAGCCTGAACGCCTACCGACTGGCGTCGGGTTGGCGTCTCAACCCTTGCGAAATGAGCAGCGACAAGGTGCTCGGCTTTCTCGAGCACCAGCGCCCTTTGCGGCAGACCTAGTCCACGCAAGAGTCTTTGGATTCGAGCCATTTCCTCTCCCGGAAACGCCCTCGGCCTCTTCAAGCACAAAAAAGCCCGCCATCGAGGCGGGGAAGAGTCACGAGAAATTTCACGACAACCTACGGTCTCACGCCAGCCACCGCTGCGAACGACTCAGGCCCTCTGAAACGGATAGACCGGGCCGAGCGCGAGTATCCTGGTGAGATCATCGAGGGCGGCGAGGGTTTCCTCGGCCAGACGCGGATCGGACAGGTCCTCGGGCGAGAGGCTATCGCGGTAGTGGCGCTCTACCCAGGCCACCAGGTCGGCATACAGGGCATCATCGAGCAGCACACGGCCACCGAGTGCCTCGCGCTCGACGCGGGATAGCACCACGCGCAGGCGCAGGCAGGCGGGGCCGCCGCCGTTGCGCATGCTCTGCTTGACGTCCTTGACCACCACCTCGGCAATCGGGTTGTTGCCCGCCAGCAGATGATCCTGGAGGCAGCGCCACACGGCCTCGCGCTCCTGACACTCGCCCGGCACCACCAACGTCATGCTGCCGTCGGGGTTGGTCAACAGCTGCGAGTTGAACAGATACGAGGCCACGGCGTCTTCCAGGCTGACCGCCGCCAGCGGCACCCGCACCGGAATCAGCGGCGTTGCCATCTTGTCGCGCAGCGCGTCGAGCGTTGCCTGCTCATCGCGAAAGGCCAACTCGTGGTAGAGCAGCACGGGGCCATTGCCCACCGCGATGACGTCATTGTGAAAGACGCCGGCATCGACGGCATCCGGATGCTGCTGGGCATAGACCACTTGCGCATCGTTCAGACCATGCTGGCGGGCGATGGCTTGGCTCGCCTCGAGAGTCTGGCGGGCCGGAAAGCGTTGCGGCTCGATACCGTCGCCACCGAAGGCCTGACGGCCATAGACGAACAGATGCACGCCCGGTTCACCATGCTCGCCACACAGCCGCGTGTGGTTGGCCGCGCCCTCATCGGAAAACGCCGGCGTCGCCGGCAGCACCGGGTGGTGGGCGAAGTGAGCCGGGTCGGCGAAGATCGCCGCCAACACCCGCCCGGTGGTCTCGGGTTCCAGAAAACGATGGAAACTCGACTGCAGATTGGCCGGGGTAAAGTGCACCCTGCCATCGGCGGCATCCACGCTCGGCGTCACCGTGCCGGCATTGGCCGTCCACATGCTCGAGGCCGAGCACACCGCGCGCAGCAGCTGCGGGGCCTGCTCGGCAGCCTGGGCCAGCACGCTGGCGTTATCGCCGCCAAAGCCGAGGGCTCTGAGCGCGCCGATATCCGGGCGCTGCTGGGGCGGCAGCACCCCTTGAGCGTAGCCGGCATCCTTGAGCGACTTCATCTTGGCCAGGCCCTGAAGCGCGGCCTCCTTGGGGTTGGACACCAAGCCACCGTGGGACATCGAGGCCACGTTGCCATGGGCAAGGCCAGAGTAGTTGTGGGTCGGCCCGACCAGGCCATCGAAGTTCACCTCGCAAGCGTCGAGGGATGCGTGATCGGCGCCGCTCACAACGTCACCCCCGGCGGCAGCTTCTCGGGCAGGTTCAGGGCCTCGGACTCCACCGAGGCGACCGGGTAGGCGCAATAGTCCGCCGCATAATAAGCGCTGGGACGGTGGTTGCCGCTGTCGCCGACACCACCGAAGGGCGCATCACCGGAGGCTCCCGTGGTCTGGCGGTTCCAGTTGACGATACCGGCCCGGATGCGCAGCAGGAAGTCGTCCCAATCGGCACGTTCGCCGCCGATAAGCCCGGCGGACAGGCCGTAGCGGGTGGCGTTGGCAAGCTCGATGGCCTGATCCCAATCGCGGTAGCGGGTCACCTTCAGCAGCGGACCGAAGTGCTCTTCATCGGGCACCTCGATACCGGTGACGTCGACCAGTCCCGGGGTCAGCAGGCTGGTGCCTTCCTTGACCTGGGCCATGCGCGCCAGCACCTTGCCACCGCGCGCCTCCAGGTCGGCCTGGGCCGCCAGCAGGCCCTCCGCCGCGGCGACGCTGACCAGCCCGGCGTAGAACGGCGGCTCCTCGGCAAACGGCTCGGCCACGCGCAGACGCTCGATGGCGCGGGTCAGCGAGGCGATCAGGCTGTCGCCGGCGGCGCCCTCGGGCACCATCAGGCGCCGGGCGCAGGTGCAGCGTTGGCCGCCTGACAGGAACGCCGATTGCAGGATGGTCAGCACGGCGGCGTCTTCATCCGGCACGTCCTTGACCACCAAGGGGTTATTGCCGCCAAGCTCCAGCGCCAACACCTTGCCCATCTGACCGGCAAACTGCTTGTGCAGCAGGCCGCCGACCTTGGCGCTGCCGGTGAACAGCAGGCCATCGATGCCGGCGTCGGACGACAACGCCTGGCCAACCGGCGCCGCACCCTGGACGAGGTTGATCACCCCCGCCGGCAGACCCGCCTCGACCCAGCACTTGAGGGTCAGGTCGGCGGTCAGCGGCGTTTGCTCGCTAGGCTTGAAGATGACCGTGTTGCCGGCCAGCAGTGCCGGGACGATGTGGCCATTGGGCAGGTGGCCGGGGAAGTTGTAGGGCCCGAATACCGCCATGACGCCGTGCGGGCGGTGGCGCAACACGGCGCGGGCATCGCCCAGGTCGCGTTCGCGTTCGCCGGTGCGCTCTTCCCGGGCGCGGATCGACAGCGCCACCTTGCCGATCATGGCGCCGACCTCGGTGCGGGCTTCCCACAGCGGCTTGCCGGTCTCGTGGGCGATGCTCGCGGCAAGATCTTCGCGGTGGGCTTCGAGCACTTCGCGAAAGCGCTCGACCAGCGCCTGACGCTCGGCCAGCGGTGTCATCGCCCAGCCGGCGAAGGCGGCCCGGGCCGCGACCACGGCATCCGCCACCTGGGCATCGCTGGCCGCGGCGCCTGACCACAGCGTTTCGCCGGTGATCGGGTCGAGCTTGGTGAAGCGCTCGCTCGCGCCGTCCTGCCACTGGCCATTGATCAGCAGTTGTTGGGTCGGTTGCATCACGCCTCCTCGTCGCTGTTCAGGATTCGCAGGGTGTCGCCGGAGGCGACCTCGAGCCTGCGAGCTTCTTTGTCGTTGAGTGTCAACACGCCATCGGCGTTCGGCCCGCGCCCCACCCAGGCGGCACGAAACCCTTCCATGCCGGTGGTGGCGGCCAGCCACTGGGGACGTTTGGCGTCTTCGACATCGGGATCGACCTCGACGCGAACGTGACGCGACAGACGCACCCCCTTCACATCGTCGATGTAAGCCTCGACGGTTGGGCCACCGTCGAAGATGTCGATGAAGCCTTCCCAGCGCAGCCCCTGCTTCTTGAGCATCGCCAGCGCCGGCCGAGTGTGTTCGTGTACCTGACCAATGCAGTCCCGCGCCGCCTCCGACAGAAACGGCGTATAGATCGGGAACTTCGGCATCAGCTCGCCGATGAAGCTCTTCTGGCCAAGGCCGGTAAGGCGGTCTGCTTCGTCGAAGTCCATCGGGAAGAAGTTGCTGCCCAGGCACTCCCAGAAGGCGCTGCGGCCGTTGTCGTCGAAGCGCCCGCGCATCTCGGCCAGCACCTTCTCGGGAAAGCGGTCACGAAACTCGGCCATGAACAGCCAGCGCATCATCGACAGCAGCGCTCCGTTGCGCTCGTGGCGACGGTCGGCACCGCGAAATTCCGGGCGCAGGAACAACGAGGCCACCTCGGCATCGCCGGTGTGATCCGAGCTCAAGAACAGGGTGTCGATGGTGCGGTGCAGGTCGAGCTGCTTGGACGAGTGCGCCAGGGTTCCCACCCGGTAGTGATAGAACGGCACTTCGCGTCCAACCTGGCCTTCGATGGCGCAGCAGCCGGCCAACTTGCCGCTGGTCTCGTCCTCCAGCACGAAGAAGTACAGGCGCTGATCCACCGGCGTCTTCTCACCGAAGGCGCTGGTCGCCGAGGCGATCTTATCGGCCAGAAATTCGCGATTGTCCGGCAGCGAGGTAAAGCCCACACCGGTTTCCCGGGCCAGCGCCTGGAGTTCATCCAGGTCGCCCGAGGCAATGGGTCGGATGCGCATTAAAGCTCTCCCTCATCATAGCCGGGGTCTAGGTCGGCATCGGCCAGGGCCAGGGGGGCAGCCAATACCGCGCGGCCTTCCTCGACGCCCAGCAGCTCTGCGTGCTCGGGCGACAGCATCAATTGGCCGGTCGGCGACAGGGCGTAGCGCGCTACGGTGCAACAGAAGCCGTCCAGGCGCTGGTTGGCGATCATGGCGGGCTCGGCATCAGGCATGGCGTGCTCAGGGCGAATCCGCACCGGATGCCAGGCGGCCCGCCGGAAGCTTTCGAGCCTGGCGCGGTCGGCCTTGATCACGGGGCCGGCATCGAACAGGTCGACATGGCGCGAGCGCAGAAAGCCCTCGGCCAGCATCTCGTTCATCGCGCTCTCATGATCGGGATGCTCGCGACCGATGGCGGCCCGGGCCTGGGGCGTCAACAGCGCCAGGTACAGAGGGAACTGCGGCATCACCTCGGCGATGAAGCTCTTCGAGCGAACCCCGGCGATGTAGTTGATCTCGTGATAGTCGCGCACGAAGAAGTGGCGACCGACACTGTTCCAGAAGGGCGACTGGCCGTCATCGTCCAGATAGCCGGGAAACGCCATCGCCAACACCTCGGCGAAACGCTCAGGGTACTGGCTGATGAACATCAGCCGCGCCCGGCGCAGCAGGCTCTCGGCGCTGGTGCCCTTGTAACGCGCATCGATCGAGAAGGCGCACAGCAGGCTCGCATCGGAGACCTCGTGGGACAGCGCCAGGGTCTGCACCTCACGCCTCACGTTGAGCTGTTGCGAAGCGTGAATGAGGGTTTCCTGACGATAGGTGTAGTAGGCCTCGTTGGCCCCGGCCAGGGCGCGAATGGTCGCGGTACCCACGACTTCGCCGCGCTCCAGATCCTCGAGCACAAAGGTGTAATGCTCATCGCCGGGCATGTCGGCGTCACCGCCAAAGGCCCTCTGGGAGCGTGCAATGCGCTCCTCCAGCCGGTCACGATGGGCCGGCAGATTGGTCAGGCGCGGCGTCGCGCTCCCCGCCAGCCGCTCCAGGGCCGGCAGGTCGCTTGGCCGCGTCGGGCGAACGACCAGCATAGGGTTGCCTCCTCGCAAGCTTCGCGGTTCCGACGTCGCGGCATGACTCACTGGCCAGCCACCAGGCGGGCCACGGCGCGTTCCAGACGTGCCAGACCTTCCTTGATATCGGCCTCAGGCACCACCAGCGACGGGGTCATGCGCAACACATTGGGTCCGGCGATCAACGCCATCAGGCCTTCCTCGATGGCCAACGGCAGGATGTCCTTAGCGCGCCCTTCGTACTCCGGGGCCATCTCGGCACCGATCAACAGGCCCTTACCGCGGATCTCCTTGAACACCCCGTGCTTGCGGTTGATCTCTTCCAGATACTCGCGGAAAAGGTCATGGCGCTTGGCCACGCCGGCGAGCACTTCGGGGGTGTCGATATGACAGACACCGGCGAGTGCCACGGCCGAGGCCAGGGCGTTGCCGCCGTAGGTGGAGCCGTGGGTGCCGATGGCCATGGCCGGTGCGACGCGGTCGGTGGTCAGCATGGCGCCGACCGGGAAGCCGCCCCCCAGGCCCTTGGCGCTGGTCAGGATATCCGGCGTCACGCCGTAGTCCATGTAGGAGTAGAACGAGCCGGTGCGGCCGACGCCGGTCTGGACCTCATCGAACACCAGCAGGGCATTGTGCTCGTCGCACAGCGCCCGCAGGCCTTCGAGAAACTCGGAGGTAGCCGGAATGATGCCACCTTCGCCCTGGATCGGCTCGACCATGATCGCGCAGGTGTCGTCGCCGATCAGTTCACGCACGCTGTCCAGATTGTTGTACTCGGCATGAACGATGCCGCCGGGGACTGGACCAAAGCCCTGGGAATACTTCGGCTGACCACCGACACTCACGGTAAAGAAGGTACGGCCGTGAAATGACTTGCCGAAGGAGATGATGCGGTTCTTCTGCTCGCCGTAGTTGTCAAACGCCCAGCGCCGCGCTAGCTTCAGCGCTGCCTCGTTGGCCTCGCCGCCGGAGGAGCACAGGTAGACCTTGTCGGCGAAGGTCCGCTCGGTGAGCTCCCGGGCGAGCGCCAGGGCCGGCTCATTGGTATAGACGTTGGACAGGTGCCAGAGCTTCTCGCCCTGCGTCTTGAGCGCCTCGACCATCACCGGATGACAGTGCCCCAGCGAGTTCACCGCGATGCCGCCGGCGAAGTCGATGTACTCGCGACCGTCCTGGTCCCACAGGCGGCTGCCTTCACCACGCACCGGGATGACCTTCTGGGGCGAATAGTTGGGCACCATATGCTGGTCGAAGTCGGCGCGGGTCGGGGTATGGCTCATCGAGAATCTCCGTTTACGGGGGCAGCGACCGCGCTTCCACGGTCGACGCTATTGGCGGTCCAGCACCTTGGCCAAGCTATCCAAAGCCGGTTCGGCGCAAGGCCAGTGGCGCGCCAGAAGGCAGGGTCAAAGGACTCGTTCATTACTCATTCGAGTATAGGGAGACGCCGTGACGGAAGCTTTCAGCAATGGGACTCTGACTTTCATAAACGTCGTCGGCTGCGTTCCCCCGGCGTTTCTCGGCTAGGCTTGCAAGGCGTCATCCCTCACCTGATGGAGAGGCCCATGTTCAACACCACGGGTTGGAACCGACTGCGCTATACGCTCTATGCCCCGGTCTACGACGCGGTGGCCGAGCGTACCTTTCGCCACGCACGCCGCGCGGCCCTGCAACAAGTCCGCTGGCATTCGGGCATGCGCGTGCTGTTGGTCGGTGCCGGTACCGGACTGGACCTGCCCTGGCTGCCCCGAGACGTCGAGCTTCATGCCACCGACCTGTGCCCGGCCATGGTCAAACGACTCACCGAGCGCGCTCGCCTGCTCGGCATCGATGTGGATGCTCGGGTCATGGATGCTGAGCGCCTCGAGTATGACGACGGTCGCTTCGACGTGGTGGTGATGCACCTGATCCTGGCGGTAATGCCGACCCCCGAGGCCGGGCTTTGCGAGGCCCACCGCGTACTCGGCGCCAATGGCCAGCTCTGCGTGATGGACAAGTTTCAGGCCGATGATCGCCCGGCGGGCCTCGCCCGCCGCGGTCTCAACCTGATCACCTCGGCGATCGCCACCGACATCACCCGCCAGGCCAGGCCGATGCTGGAGGCAACGGGGTTCAGTGTGGACGAAGACCGCCCGGTGATGATGGGCAGGCTGTTTCGTGCCCTGATCGCCAGCAAGACGAGCGCGATGCCCACTCGGGAATCGTCATGAGCATGGCTCGCCCGACGCGTCTGGCGGGCTGGCTACTCGCGGTGTCGTCTTGCCTGGTCGGCAACCAGACCTGGGCCGAGGTAACGATCGGTTTCGAGCGCCTTGTCATCGAAGCGCCGGACGGCGGACGAACACTCGACGTAGCACTGTGGTACCCCACCACCGATACCACGCCCTCACAGCTGATCGCCGACAACCCCGCCTTCATCGGCGAATGGGCCAAGCCCGGCGCGCGCCCACGGCAGGGACCACTGCCCCTGGTCGTCACCTCTCACGGCTTCGGCGGCAACTGGCGCAATCAGGGGTGGCTTGGCGCCAAACTCGCCAGACGCGGCTATCTGGTCGCCGCCCCCAACCATCCCGGGACCACCTCCAGAGATAGTTCACCGGTTCATGCCGCCGAACTATGGGAGCGAGCACGTGATATCAGTCGAGTGATCGATGCCTTGACCGATGGCGACAGCGAGGAACAGAGCGAGAGGGCCCGCGATCTCGTGGTCGACACTCACCGTATCGCCGCAGTAGGCCATTCGCTGGGAGGCTGGACGGTGCTGTTACTCGCTGGCGCGCGCTTCTCGCCTGCCGCCTTTCGCCGCGACTGTGAGCAACATCCGTCACTCGCCTCCTGCCGGGTCTACGCCCAGATCGGTGCCGGGCGAACCGCCCGAGAGCGCCGGCGCTTGGCCGAGCCACTGACCGACACGCGAGTCAGCGCCGTCGTTTCCCTCGACCTGGGGCTGGCCCGAGGTCTGACCCCACAGAGCCTCGCCGCTATCGAGATTCCGGTGCTGGTGATCGCCGCGGGCGACGGCGTTCACCAGGCCCAAGTGCCACCGGCACTGGAATCCGGCTACCTCACCACCTACCTGCCACCGGCAACGAGCGTCGCGGTATCCCTCGACGACGCCTCGCATTTCAGCTTCCTCGGCCTTTGCAAGCCAGGCGCCGCCGCGCTACTCGACGAGGAGAGTCCAGGCGACGGCATCATCTGCGAAGAGGGCGGGGGTCAGTCACGCGACAAGACTCACCGGCAAACCGTCGAGCTCATTAATGCCTTTCTATTCCGCCACTGGGCCGGGCTAACCTCCTCGGCGCCCTAGCCTCCCCTCAAAGAACACGTTACCGACTGCAAGCGAATCCACCGCGGACGACGTCAGAGCACCATCCAGCCCGACCAGCGCCCTCCTCTAATGACCGACCAGTAACGACCTTATCGTGGTAGTCCGAGGCAGCCTGCAGGTGAAAAAGACGAAGCATACCTCGATTGATATGATTTTTCTGAACGACGAAGCACTAGTTTTGCAGAAAAAAATAATTCCTTTTTTCAGCAAGTTAGTATACGAAGTAAAAAAAATGCAAGACTTCTTCCCGCCTGGTGTACGAAAAATCCTACAAACCAACCGGAAAATATCAAGTTTCCTTTCATGCCGGCTACACTGAAGATGCGAGCCAATCTAAAGTAGTAGGGTCGGCACACATGGTGCAATATTTGCATGATTTGACAATATTGGTGCTGGACGACCACCCCGCCAAGCGCCTACTGCTCACAGAGATGCTGATCAGCCTGGGGCACACCGTTGTATCCGCCAGCGATGGTGAAGAGGCGTCCAAACTCCTTGACCACCATGGCCATATCAGTCTCGCTATTTGTGACCTGAGAATGCCCGGGCTCGACGGGCTGGCCTTTTTGCGCATGGCCGCCCAGCGCCGCCAATTGACCGCGGTGATTCTCAATTCGTCCGTCGATCCCGCATTGCAGCGGGCCACCAAGAAAATGATCGAGCACTACGGACTAGCCTTTCTTGGAATGCTGCATAACGGGTACGAAAAACAGTCCATTTTGGAACTTATCGCCAAGTTCATACCCGACCAACCTATTAATGGCATTTGTGCGAAGGTGACACCACAAGCCAGTAACGAAGAAATAATGGAAGGGCTAAATTCCGGAGAATTTATTCCATTCTTCCAACCAAAGATTTCTCTGGACACGTCGAGAATTCACTCATTCGAAGCATTGGCGAGATGGAAGACCAATGGCAACATTAGAACCCCTGCAATGTTCTCCAATCTTTTCTCCACACCGAAACTCTCCGAAGAGCTATTTTGGACAGTTCTGAATAAATCACTCACCATTCTAAAATCAAATAAAAAACTTTTCAGAAACACGCCCATTTCTATCAACATGGAACCTTCACAACTCTCAACGATCGGGGTATCCAACCAAATTATTGCGCTACTTGCGGAATATCAAATACGCCCAGAGATGCTAACGATAGAAGTAACCGAGTCGGAGCTAATGAACAACATTGGACAAAGCATGGAAAATCTCACACGACTCAGAATAGCCGGCATCAGCGTATCCATCGATGATTTCGGCACGGGATTCTCATCATTAAAAAGATTGATCAGCATCCCATTCAACGAAATAAAAATTGATAGAACATTTGTAAGCTCTATCACGACCGACACAACAAGCAAGACCATCGCATCTACGATCATTGAGCTTTCAAAGCAGCTAAATGCTTCAGCGGTTGCCGAGGGGATAGAGACAACGCTGCAATTAGAAGCACTGAGAGAGATAAACTGCCCCCTCGGCCAAGGTTACCTTTTCTCTCCGCCGATGCACCCCGAAAAAATCGCAGATTTTTACGCGGAATGGGAGAAGTCACATGATTGAAAAAAATGACGGAAGAGTGGTTGTCGTAGATGACCACCCCGCCATCCGGATGGCACTCAAACTACTTCTTACGCAGAATAATTTCATCGTGTGTGGTGAAGCCGAGGCCGGCGTTGATGCGATCCAGGTAGCAAAAGAAACCCTCCCAGATGTCATTATCCTTGACATTGGCATACCGCGCCTCGACGGCCTAACGGTGATACCTCGATTAAAAAGCATCGAGCCTTCACCCGCCATATTGGTCTTCACGTCATATTATGCTGAAAACTTCGGCGGTCGCTGTCAACGCGCCGGGGCCTCAGGTTTTATATCGAAAGATCAAGACCTGTCTCTCGTCATTAAAGGTGTTCAAAGCCTCGTGTCTGGCTATAACTTCTTCCCTTCAAACATCGATGCCCCTCCCCCTCATTCCGGTCGAAAAAGCAGCAATGAGAATGACACAAAAAACCTGATCGACTCACTTTCCGACCGCGAGCTCTTCGTTTTTCAGCAGCTCGCCAAAGGCAGGTCAAATAAAGAAATATCTGAACTTCTTCTACTAAGCAACAAAACCATCAGCACCTACAAGACGCGCTTATACGAAAAGCTCAACATTTCCAGCATCGTCGACCTCATCGAAATAGCGAAGGCCCACCAGATCGTGGATGACCTATAATGTCCTTCACGAAAATGCTATTCATATTCACAGTCATGCTCTTATCTACCGCTACTGGAGCCTCACAGGATACCGGTAGCGATCAGCCTCTGACGCTTTTCAGCAGATCAGACGCCCCAAAGAAGCCTGAACTATTTTCTGCTGAACAACAACATTGGCTGACGCAACGACAGGAGCTTCGCATTGGGGTTTTTCTGCCTTATACGCCCCCCTATGCAGTCTCCACCGATGGCACATCCTTTGAAGGCATGACGGCCGACATCATTGGACTCGTCTCCGGAATTACCGGACTCGAAGCAACCATTATCGCGTTTCCTGACCGTGAAACCGCTGCATATTCACTAAGTAACAACACTATCGATGCCATCGCTAATATCACGCCCAGGGCGATAGATTCACAGGGCATAAGGTACACAGTGCCGTATCTGTATCCTCAGATTGCTGTTGTAACTGCTATGTTTCCACCTGCCCGCACTCAGGATCAACGCCCAACATTTTCTTACAGCGCCGAAAACCTATACATCACCTCCGAGAAGTCTGCCGACAATATTCTAGCGGGGGCCCTGCTGGAGAAGGAAAGGTCCGCAATAGCTGCCGTGTCCACCGTAGCATTCGGAGGATCAACATCGGCACTGTTGGATAACTATTCTGCGCAATACATCATCAACCAGTACTATCCCAACGATGCAAAAATCACTCAGCTTCTCGAGTACTCCAAGGGCAGTCGATCCTTCGCACTCCGAGACGAGGACTCCCTTCTAGGAGATATTCTCGACAAGGCCATCACGGAAATCACGGACACGAATATTAGCGCGATTCTTGATCGGTGGGATGGCGGCGGCGTCATTACCAGAAATGAAATCATCATCCCGAAAGGCTCATCAACGTGGGTTGAAAACAACACTCCCGTACGCATTGGCGTTCATAGCGACTACGCACCCTACTCTTACTTTGACCGTGGTGAAAAATATTCAGGAATTACCGCGGACATCTTAAATCTCATCTCAGTGCTTACCGGGATCGAATTCGAGGCGGTCCCCTATGCCACTATCAACGAGGCTATTCTTGGCCTAAACGAACGTGACGTCGACCTATTGGCGGATTTCTCGCCGACTCCTCAACGAAGAAATAGCTATATATTTTCTCGCCCTTACCTGTCAAGCCCCTACGCAATCGTCGCTCAAAGTGACTTTTCTGGCCCTGTTACCAACAAACGGCTGAGTGACTTGACTATTGCCTTGCCTCGCAACCACTCACTCATTCCGGAGCTGATGGCACGCTTTCCCGACACCAAGCTTCACCTTGAAGATGAGACAATACAAGCATATTACGACATCGAGCGTGGGGAAGCTGACATTCTGATACAACCGCTACGAACAGCAAAGTATTTCATCGCACGCCAAGACTCCACCTCACTAGAAATAAAAGGCGTGCTTTCCGAATCGATGTCAACATCCGCCTTTGCCTCACTCCCCGAGAACGCCTCCCTCATAAGATTATTGGATGTCGCACTTATGGGCATACAACCAGACGAACTTGGGGTAATCGAGAACAGGTGGCGCACTAATCCACTATTAAAAATACCGAGCTGGTCCGACTACCAGCCCATCATCAAGAAATCACTAGCACTATTGATTGCCGTCGCCCTAGGATTTATCGCATGGAACTATTTTCTGAGAACAGAAGTAAGGAAGCGAAAGCGAGCAGAGTCGGACCTGAGCGACCAGCTCGAATTCATGTCCAGCATGATAAACGATACACCCCACCCCATATATGTAATTGACAAAAACACCAACTTGACCAGATAGAATACCGCCTATTTAAACTTCTTTTCCAAACATTCCGGCACCCCTGCCCAAGAATTAACAACGTCGGCGATGGAAGCCAGCATCGATATGATGGGTGAACTGAAGTCGTCCGCCAGTAGCGTGATAACCAGCAATATAAAGTCCATTTCTGATCAAAAAGTCACCATCGGTGGCAAGGAGTTGACGCTCTATCACTGGATGATTCCTTACGGCAGCCACACCGGCGAAGTGCAGGGCATCATCGGTGGCTGGGTGGATGTCAGCGATCGCGAAAACCTGGTGAGCCAATTAAGAGATGCAAAAAAAATCGCCGAAGATGCGAATGCCCACAAGACAACATTTTTATCAACTATCAGCCATGAGATACGCACACCGATGAATGCCATCATCGGCATGCTAGAACTCGCCCTAAAAAAGTCTGATGACGGCATCATCGATCGTCACTTGCTAAAAATTGCATTTCAGTCATCCAATGACTTACTCGTGCTAATCGGCGATGTTCTCGATATCTCCAAGATCGAGGCAGGGCACCTTGAGCTTACTCCATCACGTAGCAGCCCTATCGATATCTGCCATAAGGTCATAGAATCCTTCAAACCCTTATCGGAAAAAAAAGGACTGTCTCTGGAATTCTCTCCTACTGGAGCGCCTCGCCAGGAATTCTACGTTGACGGACTACGTCTAAAACAAATCATAGCCAACATTATCAGCAATGCCATAAAATACACTGAATCCGGAAAGATATCTCTAGACATATCATTCAACCAGACATCTTCCGACTGCGTCATAACAACGTTCTCCGTTACCGATACAGGAATTGGAATATCACCAGATGATCAGCGAAAGTTATTTTCCCCTTTCACTCAGCTATCTTCCTCCTCCGACGGAACCGGCCTTGGACTAACCATCTCCAAAAACCTTGCCGAGCTCATGAGCGGCTCTCTTACGTTAAACAGCAAAGAGGGATTCGGAACCTGCGTCGAGGTGGTGCTTCCCTTAGTGCCAATGGCGAACATCATTCCCGCCGCAGAATTCCCCTCAGAATCCGAGGCCAACCGTACGCTGCCGGCCCTCAAGATCCTGGTTGTCGATGATCATGCGCCAAATCGAATATTGCTGACACGTCAGCTTGAGGAACTCGGTCAGACCGTAGAAGGTGCCGATGATGGGGAGTCGGCATATGCCATGTGGCTGAACGGTGAATACGGATTGGTGCTGACAGACTGTAATATGCCGGGCATGTCGGGCTACGAACTCGCTCGGCGAATCCGGAATCATGAACAGCAGAGCAAGACAGGACGGCGCCACGTTCCTATCTATGCGTCGACCGCAAATGCCGTTGCCGAAGAGAAGCAGCGCTGCCTTGGTGCTGGGATGGATGGGTGTCTGTTCAAGCCCATCGGCCTTAGTGATTTAAGATCACTCCTCGACCAAGTTCATTCGTTGCAGCACCTCGGGTGCCAGATATCCGGCCAAAGCGACTTGGATATCTGCAAGTTATGTAAATCTACCGGTGTAAACCCAAGCTCCGTAATATTATTGCTTGAGCAGCTCTACATTACCAATGGCGAAGATATAAGTTCACTTAAAAATGCCATTGCCGAAGAAGACTATAAAAAGCAATCGGACCTCGTTCATCGTCTCAAGGGGGCCGCAAGAATTGTCAGCGCCAACGCCATCGTCCATCTATGCGAAGCCGTTGAGCACGCCATCTTATCAAACGACACGGCTGATCGCATCGACATGACGACGAGAGACCTCATTCGAAGTCTAGAGGCTCTGCAAGGTGAAATATTAATCCATCTAGAGAGTGACCCACTGGAGTGATGCGTCCCGGCGTGGCCGCTTTCACCAACCGCAGGGAGGATCAGACCATTCCCACAGCGATAATAGAAGAGTCCGCCGTTACCCAATAACCGATTTGGCGTAACATAACCATGTTCTATCGGTTCGAGGCCCAGCCCGCCTCTAAGGATGGAGGCAACGTAACGGGCGCCGCTAGCACTGCATACATATCTACTTTCTCAGACCTCTGGCCCTCATACCTGGTTAGTAGTATGTTGCGTTCCCTGCCGATACCGGCACTTTGCCCGACATTCAATGCCGGGCTTTTTTCTTTTGGCATTAATATTTCAAACGATAACGCGTCGCCTTCCTCCCGTCGGTAGCCCTCGGTAAACGTAAGGTCAACCGATTTGGGCCGACCGGCAACAAGTAGAGTGGTCGGCCGGATGGGCTCGTTGTTGCCGGCCTGCCACCCCGATCCCTCCTCGCCTGAATCGACACCGGTAGACCCGTTTCTGGTCGCCCTCCCCACTCGACTCCATCAGCATGGCGCGGTGCACCATCAGATTGATCTTACCCAGTAGCGGTGGACACCCCGTTAAGGAACTACTCTGAACGAGGTGAACCATGACAAAGCCAGCTACGCTCATGAAAAAGCAACGTGCCCGATACACCGATACCTATCGCGAAG
>Ga0114954_1000256_pt1 | contig 19708 bp, 14 predicted proteins | sample Porto_4metaG_FD_87299 | JGI IMG/M metagenome (GOLD analysis project Ga0114954, IMG submission 87299) | Marine algal microbial communities from Porto, Portugal - Porto_4 metaG | ecosystem: Host-associated > Algae > Red algae > Unclassified | place: Portugal: Porto | collected 2015-02-02
ATCGAGGAGTTATTCGACGTCGTCTACAAGTGGATGGGGGGGCTCAAGGCGGGGCTTGCCATCGCCACCATCATTGCCTCGACGCTGCTAGCGGCCATGGTCGGGGTGATCGGGGCCGCGGTGGTGACGATGGGCCTGATCGCGCTGCCGGCAATGCTCAAGCGCAATTACAGTCCCGAGATCGCGCTGGGCTCGATCATGGCCGGCGGTACCCTCGGTATTCTGATTCCGCCATCGATCCTCGCCATCATCTACGGCGTTATCGCCCAGCAGTCGGTGGGGGAGCTGTATCTCGGCTCCTTGATTCCGGGGCTGTTGCTGGCCGGCATGTACGCCTTCTATGTGTGGATGCGTGGCACCTTAAATCCCAAGGTAGCACCGCCGATGCCGGTCGAGGACCGGGTCTCGACCGGCGAGAAGTTGCGTCTTCTGCGCAATATGCTGGCCCCCATCGCGCTGGTGGTTCTGGTGCTCGGGATCATCTTCACCGGGGTCGCGACGCCGGTGGAGGCCGCCGGCATCGGCACCTTCGGTGCCCTGTTGGTGGCGGCCCTGCATCGTCGCCTGACCTGGCCTAACCTTCACGCCGCCTGCATGACGACCCTGGTCGCCACCGCCATGGTGATGTGGATCATCTTCGGTGCCAGCATCTTCGTCGGTTTCTACATCCTGCAGGGCGGCCAGACCTTCGTGCAGGAGCTGATCGCCGGCGCTGGCCTCAGTCCCTACGCGGTGTTGGCACTGATGATGGTGCTGCTGGTGGCGCTGGGCATGTTCCTCGACTGGGTCGGCATCCTGCTGTTGGCGGTGCCGATCTTCGTGCCGCTGATTCAGGGCCTGGACTTCAGCGGGGTGTTCGGCCTGCCCGGCGTGGCGCCTGGCGACGTGTCGCTGTGGTTCGGGGTCATCTACCTGGTCAACATGCAGATGTCGTTTCTCAGCCCGCCGTTTGGTTACGCGCTGTTCTACATCAAGGGCGTGTGTCCTCCGCATATCACCATGGCTCAGATCTTCCGCTCGTCGTTCCCGTTCCTCGGCATCCAGGCGCTGGGCCTATTGCTGGTGATCCTGTTCCCGGCGCTGGTGACCTGGTTACCCAACCTGGCCTACGGGTAGGGCGGGCACGGATCCGCTCGGTGGGAAGCCGACGGTCGCGCTGTGCCAGAGAGTGTCGCAAAATGGAGTCTCCCCGCTTGCATTCTGTAACATCACAGCGGGGAACCCTCGGCGAACGCCGTCGTCTCAAGGGGGCGAGCGATTGACGAAACCATTACGAATCCCTTGGAGGACTTCATGCAACGATTCACCGCACTGATCTCTGCTGCACTGCTTAGCGCCGGTCTGATGAGCGCCACCGCCCACGCCCAGAGCAGCGACACGCAAGCGGCGGCCGGCACCAGCGCTGCGCCGACGGCCGATGCCGGCGCCGGAGCCGCCGTCCAGGCGCAGGACTTCAGCGACGGTCAGCTGCAGAAGTTTGCCGATGCGTCCAAGGAAATTGCCGCGATTTCCCAGGACTTCACCAGCCAGCTGCAGGAAGCCGAGGGCCAGGAAGCCCAGCAGGAGATCCGCGTCGAGGCCAACCAGAAGATGGTCGAGGCCGTCCAGCAGAGTGGTCTGGAAGTCGATACCTTCAATGCCATCGGCCAGGCCATCCAGCAGAACCCGGACATGATGAAGCGTGTGCAGGAAATGGCGCAGTCCTAAGTCGACAGCCCGAGTCGGCCACCGCGGGCCGCGTGCCCGCGTAGGCTGGCGGCGGCGCCGCAATCAAGATGCCCTTCGACAGTGCTGTCGAAGGGTTTTTTGTTGGTGGTGAGTGTTTGCGACGTCAACTACTTTGGCCTGACAGCGTAGATGATTGATTTTGTGAGAGAAAAATCGAACCTCATATCGCAATTACGTACCGGCACGATACTGCCAAGCTGGCCAGAATGGCAAGGTGTATAAGGTAAAACGTGTCACTACAAAAAGTCGCTGATTGAATAAAATCAATAGCTTAAAAGAATACCTGTCGAAGTCAGAGGAGCACTGACTCCAGCAGCAAACGTTGCCGTAGTTCTGAATGGTCAACTACGTGGCAATAGCTACCTTCTGAGCAATCGCGTTATAAAGGTCTACCTCTGTCTGCTCAGTTCGAATGGATACAACTAGGCTGTAGCGGGCAGGCAGATCAAAGCGCTCCAACGCCGGGCGAGTTCTCCACCACCCTGCAGCTGGATACACTGCTAAAAAGCCACGGCTGGCCAAGTCCGCAGCGGTACCCTCCCACACGTCCTGGTGCAGCGAACCACGATGGCGCTGCCTGTCCCCTATGTACCAGTTAGGGTCGGCAGGATTAATTGTGTCTCCATCATCTTCGCTTCGTGCCGCTGCATTGACTCGCGCCACGAAGTCCTCAGTTGACGCATCGAGGGGTCGCTGGACATCGAATCGTAGGCGATGCGATGGGTAGTGATACTTAGAGGTGCTGCCACGTGCTGAAGGGTTGGGTTCAACGAAGTATGACAGGGTGACCCGCATCTGCACCCGCGTGTTCTGGAGTGACTCCAGTTCCTCGCGCGGCCACGGGAGAGCATGCAGGTTCATATCGCGACTCTCTATGGCTTTCCCTTTCTCTTTCTTGAAGGGGTGCAGCTCATCCTCGACTATCAATGTTAGAGAATTTCCTGCACTCCATAGCGCCTGCTCCAAGTCAGGCTGACCCCAGCCACAATGCCGGATCATCTGTACATAGTCCGACTTGTTGGGCGAACCGTGCGGTAAGTACATGGCACGCATTGCACCGGTCCACTTGGCTGAATGGACGATCAAAGCTCGAATAGTTTCGGGGCGCAGCGCCGGATACGCAGCAGCTATCTCGGCGGCCATCCGCGCGCACAATGCTGACGCTGCACTGGTGGCATTGAATGTGGTGAATAACCGATCCTGCGGTCGATTGTTCGTGGATAGAAGTTGCAGGCTGCTCATCCCAATTGGTCCGAATCCGTTATCGCCCAGATTGCCACCTTCCAGCACCACATCAGGCTTCAATGGCCAAGCACTTTTCTCCCAAGTAGCTGAGGTCGTCGTGTAGGGGCTGAGCCCTCCCTCATCCGCTATAGCTTGGTAGTTCTGGTTCTGCGTGTCTGTCTTGCTAGTACACGCTCCCACAGTCAATGCGTTCCAAGCTTGACCTGGGTCATGGATGAGATTGGTGGACAAGCTGGCTGGGTACTCGGCCCATGCCGACATTTCATCCGTGTTCCCCGCAGAAAGGACAAACAAACGGGGAAACTGACCCGCGCTGTCTGGGTCCGAGGCGAGGCTATCCACTGCAGCAGACCAGGATGATGGGCGTCCCCTGTCCCGGTAGTCGGATGCCGTCACGGCCGAGCAAAAGACTCGCTTACGGTGAGGTTGAGCGATTTCGGGTAATGCGACCGCATCACCAAACAACTGGGCGTGCAACGCAGCTGGGCCGACATTGGCACCACCTGCTGCAACAAGCCGTACCGACTCCAGCCGGTGCTCTACGCTGATCGGTTCTGTCGATGCAACGACACTGGCCAGATCACCATATGCGGCCAATCCGGCCATCCCCGTGCCATGATTAGCTGTATCGTCCGTCAATCCGGTTGGGTTAACGGTATGCATATCGCTGGGAGCTAATAACGGAGACAGTAATGGATGACCACGGTTCACACCTGAGTCGAGTAGGCAGACACGGGGCGCGTTACCATCGGCGGCATAATTTGCACGCAGCAATAGATCATCCTGCCATTCCCGCTGCTCCTCAACGCCCATCTCATCGAAGAAATCCGCTGTCTCCTTCGCTTGGCGCAGTTCGGCGACACAGTTCAACGTTAGCACTGAGGTCGAGAACTGACGCTCTGAACCATGCATCAGCATGACCGTCCTTTCCGGAAAATGGACCTGTTGACCACCCACGCGGCATCCAGCAAGTTCGGCGAGCTTACGGAAATCCTCTACGACTGCTTGACGATCACCGCGAACCGGTAGCCATACCTCCCACCAGAAAGGCTCGTCGGGGTTATCTGGTAGGAGGTTGAGATCATCCGTCCAGAGCGCACGCAGTTCAGTGGCTCGGATAGACTCGATCGTATTCAGCAATGGCTTGTGGTCACGCGCCTTACCATTCTTGTCCTTTTTCTCTTCGATGTACTCGGTTACATACTTCTCGAAGTGCTCGAGCTTCCCGTCGGGAACGAACACATTGGCATAGGTATGTTCACCCTCCTGACGAATGCTCAGCAGTTCGATCTTCTTGCGACTATCCTTGCTGCGTTCGTCTGCCAAGCTCTGGAAAGCAAGTTCAACATTGGGCTGGCTTACGAACTGGATTTGTAGCCCGAGCCCACTTTCAAGCTCTTGCTCCTGTTGCACAACTGCTGCGGTTGCGGCTACTTGCTTCAAGTCGGTGAGCTGACGCTGCAAGGCTTGCCCATGCTGCTGACGAGGCAGGTCGGGCATCGCCTTCTTGGCACCCCCATTCGGTGAGTGAGCCGTAAATGCTTTGGCTGTGGATGTGTCTTGGAGCAGAAGGTGTGGGCGCTTATTACGAGGTAGAGCCGGCATGGTTGGATGAAGCCTTTCTGGATATTTTTTGGCTGAGTTGACTACGCTCGATCAATGCCTTACCTAAAGTCTCTGCTCTGACACGATCTTCGTCATGCATTATCGCTTCCTTTATAGCCTCGTCCACAGCACGGCGGATCTCCGCGAAGCTGAGACCTTCTGCCTTGCTAACGATAGACTTTGGCCGAAAGGGTTTGGGGGCGAAATGCCCCAGACGTGAACGAATTAGATCGGTAGCTTGGGATGGTGTTGGTAGGTGGTACTCGATTACGTCATCGAAGCGCCGGAACAGGGCGTAGTCCAGAATCTCTGGGTGATTGGTCGCGGCAATGATCAGACTGTTCGACTGATCATGTTCAATCATCTGAAGAAAGCTGTTGAGAACGCGTCGAATCTCCCCAACATCGTTAGCCATTCCACGCTGCGATCCGATGGCATCGAATTCGTCGAAGAAGTAGACTCCTCGCACCTCCGTCACTGCATCGAATACCTGCCGTAACTTAGCAGCAGTCTCACCCATAAACTTGGTAATCAGCGCGTCTAGCCGAACAAGAAAAAGTGGCAAGCCGAGTTCTCCAGCCAACACCGATGCAGTCATCGTTTTACCTGTCCCGGGCGGACCTACCAATAATAGTTTGCGACGAGGAGTAAGACCATGCTCACGGATGCGTGTGAACATACGCTGTTCTTTCAGGGTTCGCAGCAACTGCTCATGCACGCCGTCGTCGAGCACCATGTCCGCTATACGATTTTCGGGATAGCTGACGTGAAGAAGATTTGCCACTTCGCCACGAGGGCGCGCTAACGGCACAGCCCGACCAGTCTCCCCATGCAAGGCACGGCTCTTCGCTGCGTCGATCATTTTCCGCAGATCGATTGCCAGCTTGCCGTGCCCCACCTTCGCTTCGTGCGCAGCGACCTGCATCGCGATGGAATAGAACTTCCCGTCGTCTTGGTCTATGTGGGACTTAACAAGCGCCTTAAGTTGGTCTGCGCTAGCCATATTGTCCACCTATGTATTGTCGTTTCCTGCGCCTGCCGAGCACCATCCGCCCAACACCACACTCGAGGTCATTGGCCAAAAATTTCAATCATTCGCAGCTTGCTTGGCAGGCACTCCCAGTGCAGCCAAAGCAGATTTTTCCAGCTCGCCGGTCAGATGTTCGTCAATCGCCCCCATCTCTGCCTTGTCCGACGCGAGCACGAAGAGTACACCGACAGGAACACGCAATGCTTGGGCAATCCTGATGATGGTCGACAGCGTTGGATCACGTTTGTTGTTCTCCAGCAACGAGAGGTATGACACCGAGCAGTTCGCGCGGTGGGCGACCTCGCTCTGCGACGCACCGCGCTGCGTCCGGCACAGGCGAATTGCTTGCCCCACGTTCATTGCTGCTTTCCTCGCTTGCTCTGCTGCAGCCAGCCTAGATGGTTAGGAATTTTACCACCAGTGAAATTCAGATGCATCATGACCAGCCAGAATCAGCGGTAAGAAGATGTAGCGCATCAAGGGCTTTAGCAAGTTGGAACGGGTCGTGAACAGTGTCCGGTTCCAAGATGGAGTACAAGTCACCGATCAATCAGACGAGACTGCCGCCTGACTGCCATACACCAGATTTGACGATATCTCTGGACCACCTCACCTTGTTCGCCTTCGGCAACTTGGTGCTGGCGGGAAGCTGCCCGCGCGATACGGATCGGGTCAGTGCGTTTTGAACCTGGCTTGGCCGCGGATTACCCCGGCTGCCAGAGAAAAGAAAACAGGGCCCTTGGCCTGATCATGACATGGTCGCAAAGGTGGTGGCCCGGCCACCTCGAACGCGTCAGCCGACAAAACGCGCCTTGCTCAGCGGTGCCATAACGCCATACGAGTGACTGATGCCGCCTTGCTCAGCGTTGTGCAAACTAAAGCCACGATTTGATGCAGGCTGTTTCGTTTACGCGCTAGTCGCCATGACGGCGGTGAAACGCTCACGGTCGCAGATACGCTTTACAGCCCAGGCCGTCGCCCCCAGACTTTGGCCAAGGGGCGCCTGCGCCCAGCGCCTGGACTCGCCAAGGAGGCTCCATGGAAGCGGAAATTCTCGAAATCAGCCAGCACCTGGGGCGTTTTCCCCCCTTCGATACGCTGTCGGAGACGCTGCTCGACGAGGTCGCGGGCAGCGTGCAGGTCAGCTATTTCAAGGCCGGCAGCCAGATTCTCGAACTCGACGCCCTGCAGCAGGAGTTCTGTTACATCCGGAGCGGGGCGGTGGAGGTCACCCGGCGCAACGGCGAGCTCTACAACCTGCTTGGCGAGGGCGACATCTTCGGTCACTTCAGCCTGATGCGAAACCATCGGGTGCGTTTCCCGGCCAAGGCCATGGAAGACGCGCTGATCTACTTCATTCCCGAGTCGATGTTTCACCAGCTGTGCGAGGCCGACGAGCACTTCTCCGACTTCGTCGAGGTGGATCGGCCGCGCATCGAGAGCTCGTTCGAGAGCAACAAGAAGAACAACGACATGATGATGACCCGGGTGCGTAAGCTCTTGACGCGCTATCCGGTGATGGTCGAGGCCCGCACCACCATCCAGCAGGCGGCGATCCAGATCGGCGAATCCCAGGCCTCGGCGGTGCTGGTGCTCGACGAGCCCGAGGGCAATCCGCGCTACTCGTTCAAGGATAGCGAAGGCCGCGCCTGGCAAGTCATCGGCATTTTGACCGACAGCGACTTTCGCACCAAAGTGGTCGCCGAAGGGCTATCGCCGACGACGCCGGTCGGCGATATCGTGCGCCACCGCCTGATCGCCATTCAGTCCGACGAGTCGGTCTACGAGGCGATGCTGTGCATGCTGCGCAACAATATCCATCACCTGCCGGTCATGCACCGTCGCTCGCCGGTGGGCATCGTGCACCTGTCGGATATCATCCGCCACGAGACCCAAAGCAGCCTGTTTCTGGTCAGCAATATCTTCCATCAGCCCACCGCCGAGTGTCTGGCCAAGCTCGCGCCGGACGTCAAGGCGACCTTCGCGCGCATGACCCACGACGGCGCCGACTCGCAGATGATTGGCAAGGCGCTGTCGACCATCGGGCGAAGCTTCACTCGTCGCCTGCTGGAGCTCGCCGAAGAAGAGCTCGGCCCGCCCCCGGTGCCTTATTGCTTCATGGCGCTGGGCTCCATGGCGCGCAACGAGCAGAGCATCGTCACCGACCAGGACAACGCCCTGGTGCTGTCCGATGACTTCGATCCCGTGGTGCATGATGAGTACTTTCAGCTCCTGGCCAAGCGGGTCAGCGATGGCCTGGCGGCCTGTGGATATACCTACTGCAAGGGCGACATCATGGCCACCAACGGCAAGTGGCGTCAGCCGCTTGGGGTGTGGAAGGGCTATTTTACCGAGTGGGTCGAACGGCCCTCGCCGGAGGGCTTGCTGCATAGCTCGATCTTCTTCGATCTGGACCCGGTGTTCGGGGAAAATGCACTGGTCGAGGAGTTGCAGGACCTGGTGGCCCACAAGGCCTCACAGCACAAGCGGTTTCTCGGTGCGATGGCGCGCAATGCCTTGAACAGGACGCCGCCGCTGGGGTTCTTTCGTACCTTCGTGATGGAGAAGGACGGCAAGCACAACAACTCGATCAACCTGAAGCGCCGCGGTACCGCGCCGATGGTTGATCTTATTCGTATCCATGCACTGGCCTGTGGCTCGCGTGCCCAGAACAGTTTCGATCGGCTCGACGATATCGATCGCACCCAGCTGCTGGCGCCGGGGGTCAGCGACAAGCTGCGCTATGCCCTGGAGCTGTTGTCGATGTCGAGAATTCGCCATCAGGTGATCGACCTGGAGCACGAGCATGAGCCCGACAACAATATCGAGCCGGAGAACGTGTCCAGCAATGAACGGCACAACTTGAAGGATGCCTTCCAGGCGTTGAGCAACGCCCAGAAGTTTCTGAAGTTTCGCTATCCCCTGACCTCGAGGTAGCGCCATGCCGCTGATTCGCCCCAAGACTCGCTCGGCGCCGGACTGGCACGACTATCTGGTCTCGCGCCGGGCCGCCAGCGGTGAGCGAGCGCTGATCGATTTCTTCGCCGGCGCCGACCTGTCACCGATCCTGCCGATCCAGGATGCGCCGTTGATGGCGCTCGACCTCGAGACGACCGGGCTCGATCCCAGGCGTGACGAGATCGTCTCCATTGGCCTCGTGCCGTTTTCGCTATCGCGCATTCGAGTGCCCGAACGGCGCTACTGGGTCGTGCGTCCCCACCGTACCCTGAACGCCACGTCGGTCACCTTTCACCACATCACCCATGCCGATATTCAAGGCGCGCCGCGTATCGAAGAGGTGCTGCCGGAAATCTTCGCGGCCATGGCGGGGTCGCTGTTGGTGGTCCACTATCGCCATATTGAACGTGCCTTTCTCAACGCCGCCGCACGCAGCGCCTGGGGCGAGTCGGTGAGCTTCCCCGTGATCGATACCATGTCGTTGGAGGCGCGTATCCATCGCCAGTCGTGGATGGCACGCTTCAAGCGCTGGACCGGGCGTCCGCCGGCCTCCATTCGCCTGCATGACAGTCGTGTGCGCTATGGCTTGCCGCACTACCACGGTCATCATGCGCTGACCGATGCACTGGCGACCGCCGAGCTGCTGCAGGCCCAGGTCGCCGGCAACTATGGCCCGGAAACCCCCATCGGCATGCTTTGGAGCTAGGGCGCTTAGCGCACGACTACGGCTTGTGTCGCGTGGGGTTGCGGGCTGGACGCCGGCGCCGCCCAAGGGCGGCGCCATATGCACGCGTTAGCTGCTGCAGTTGCCTTTTACCGCCATATCGAGCTCGCTAACCTCCTGTCTCCCTTCAGCTTCATCGATCTGCCTGAGGTTTGCGCCACCGACGAAGGCGCCGATTTTCATGTATTGCTCGACGAAGTAGTTGTTCCCCGCCTCGGTGAATAGCTCAAGCGTGTTGGGAGAAAACTCGGACTCGGTAGCGATCTCGTGCGTTTGGCCACCCTGTACCGGATGGTAGAAGAAGACACCACGAGCGCTTTCGCCGATGCACTCATTGTCGATCCAGATATCTTTCTTGGCGGCAGCCCCGAAGGAGGAATCCTTTCGGAACACGTAGATGCCGGCCATTCCCTCGTCCGGTGACTCAAACTGTTTCGCCTCGGTAGACTCCTGCGAGGGAGCCATATTGACCGACGCACAGCCCGTCATCAGAGCCAGCACAGCGAGAGCGGCGGTAATCTTCAGCAGTTTCATTGCAGTTCCCAACGTTTCTTTTATGGATATGATTGGCAGCATCGTGCCGCCGTCCTTGTCTACGGCCTTCATAACCGTAGCATTTGGCTTTATGCCAAATTTTTGGTTCGCCACAGGCCATCGTGAAGCCAGAAGGGGCTCTAGAGAGGTGGCATGAAGCAGTGATAAAAAGTTATGGAAAGCTAGTGTTGTCCATTAATGCCGGCTTGCAGATTGCCAGCGCTGCGGTGAATTCCATCTCGTTCCGGCATGCCTGAACGGCCTTATGCTCTCGCATCATGAACCTATTGGCCACGAGATCCGGTGCCATCGATTCGGCGTTTATTCTCGCGTAATCTCGCTGTGCACGGTGGCTATGATCATGGCTAGTTTCCCGTTGATATCGCTCGTCAGTATGAAGCGTACATACGGATGTCTTCGGTATTAGGGATAGAGTTATCCGGAGATAGTCGCAGTAGCGAAGAGGTTTTCCCCAGTCATATTTCCTGTCTGCAACCGGGTTTCTCGTTTCTCGGTACGCCGATCTAGCCCGGAAAATGGAAGGGTTGTAAGTCTATATTGCTGATAGATAAGAGTTTTTCTATCGAAAATGTATTGAGCTTGGCCATTAACCTACCTCTTGTGAGGGATTTATTTTGCAATTAACGGGTGCTGTAATTTTTCCATTTTACTTCCTCTGCGCCACGTGGAGTGATGTTGAATTTATCAGCCCTACCACAGCATTTGTCGGCTCGTCGATAAGCCTGTTGGCTTAAGACTGTCGCATGGATGTCGCCGACGTGTGACCGATAGTCGCCATATGGAGAGGTGCGTCATGTGGGGTTTTTTCGGCGCGGCTAATATTACAAAAATCTTCGGTAATGGAAACTAGAAATGCCAGTTAGGCGAACAGAATGCCTTCCTCAATACCTGTCCATCTGGGTGAAGAGGCAGTCACACATGCGCTTTGGAGGTGGGGTATGGCGACGATAGTGGCTTGGGTGGCGCCTAATACGGTGACCTGGCAACGTCTATCGTGAGGCGGGAATCACTCGGGTTTGCCACCACTTCGGCGCTTGAGAATGGGCGATTTCTCCTTGTGCAGTGCGTATCATAGAACCCATTGAACCGGAGAAGGAGGGCGCGTAGAGCGATCCACCCGTCGGTCGCAGCGGTCAATGATCGATGGCGAACTACGGCCGCGAGAAGGTGGGCTGGATACCAGCGGCTGGCGAATACGCTCCTTCCCTCGATTGGCCCAGAAACAACAACGGCGGCCCAAAGGCCGCCGTTGCGTCATCAGGCGAGCCGTGCTCGCCGGAGCGTTGCCAGCGATGTTACACCGACTTGGGCTCGCTCATCAGGCCCTTGATGACGGCATAGCACGCCACCAGCAGGACGATGGTGAAGGGCAGGCCGGTGGATACCGAGGCCGCCTGAAGCGCGGTCAAGCCGCCGCCCAGCAGCAGTGCGATAGCGATGGCCCCCTCGATGATCGCCCAGAAGATGCGCTGGGGCGTCGGCGCATCGACCTTGCCGCCGGCGGTGATCGAGTCGATGACCAGAGACCCGGAGTCCGACGAGGTCACGAAGAACACGATTACCAGCACGATGCCGATGAAGGAGGTGATCGAAGCCAGAGGCAACTCGCCGAGCATGGCGAACAGCTTGAGTTCCAGGGCGGCGTCCTGCACGCCGCTGAAGCCGTCGCTGATGAACTGGTCGATGGCGGTGCCGCCGAAGGCGGTCATCCACAGCACGGAGACCAGGGTCGGCACCAGCAGCACGGCGGTGAGGAACTCACGCACGGTGCGGCCACGGCTGACGCGGGCGATGAACATGCCGACGAACGGTGACCAGGAGATCCACCAGGCCCAGTAGAAGGCGGTCCAGCCCTGGCTGAAGTTGGCGTCTTCACGGCCGAACGGGTTGGACAGCGCCGGCAGATTGGTCACGTAGCTGCCAAGGTTCGAGAAGAAGCCAGTGGCGATGGCCAGCGTCGGACCGACGATGATCACGAAGAACAGCAGCAGGAAGGCCAGCACCATGTTGATCTGGGAGATGCGCTGAACGCCCTTGTCGACGCCGAGCAGGATCGAGCACAGTGCCACGGCGGTGATACCGACGATCAGCAACACCATGGTGGTATCGGTGTTAGGCGTGCCGAACAGTTCACTCATGCCGGCCGCCGCCTGAGAGGCGCCGAGACCGAGCGACGTCGCCAGGCCAAACAGGGTGGCGAAGACCGCCAGGATATCGATCACGTGGCCCGGCCAACCCCAGATGCGCTCGCCCAGGATCGGATAGAACACCGAACGCATGGTCAGGGGCAGGCCCTTGTTGAACGAGAAGATCGCCAATGACAGGCCGACGATGGCATAGGCGGCCCAGGGGTGCAGGCCCCAATGGAAGATGGTCGCGGCCATGCCCAGCGAAACGGCAGCTTGCTCGTCCCCGGCAGCGCCGCCGAGGGGGGCCCAGTCGGTGCGGATCCCGTTCTCGCCCATCGTGGTCCCGCCCAGGGCGGTGGAGAAGTGCGTCATCGGCTCGGACACGCCATAGAACATCAGGCCGATGCCCATGCCCGCCGCGAACAGCATGGCGAACCAGCCGGCGTAGCTGTAGTCCGGCTTGGCGTGGGCGCCGCCGATGCGGACCTTGCCGAGAGGCGTGACGATAAGCGCCAGGCTCACCAGCACGAAGATATTGCCACCGAGCAGGAACACCCAGGTCAGGTTGCTGGTCAACCAGCCACGAATGCCATTGAACAGTGGTTCGATGTCATTCTGCAGGGCCAGGGTAAGGACCACGAACACCAGAATCAGCAGCGACGAGATGGTGAACACCTTGCCGTGCAGATCGACGTCCAAGCCGAAGGTCTTGGTCACGATATTGTCCTGACCGATCACGTAATCCGTATCGATCAGGTTGCTTGGCCCGTCCGGGGCCGGCACTCCCTCAGACGCGGGCGGCGTCTTCGAGGGGTCATTGGGCTCGTTTGTTCCCATGGGCGATCTCCCTTGCGTTGGCGAGTCTTGAATGGCGTTGTCGGGCTCCCGGGCGGAACTCGCAACGGTGAAACCTTCGCTCGTGGCGCAATGCACTCGGTGCTTCGCCGGTTTTCGCATGAGCCAGTCACTAGTGTGGTCGGCTTGACCGAGCTTGCCAGTTTCCGCGTCAACGCCTGGTCCATAGGGCCGGCGGGTTGGCTGGACGGAGGCTGACAACGCTGGAGCAATGGCGACGCCGAGCATGACCGGATGACACTGGCGATGCAGGGAGTGCGGCAGTAAAGGCCTACGACGAACGGTCTTTTGTTGGACAAGAATTATACACAGTTTTAGCTAACGTTCCGAGGGCTCGCGGACGCTGTAGGGCCTGGCGCTGCCTAGGCAGTATCGCTGATGATGGCGTCCTGGGGTGGTCTCAGAGCGCTAGAGACATCATCAGAAACGTCAAAGAGGGCGCCCGCGGGCGCCCTCTGCAACAGGTCTTCGACTGGCCTGGGCCGGCGGCCCGAGCGTGCGTCGTTGCGCCTCAGGCTGGCATTGGCCTGGGGCGCAGGGCCTGAACGGTGGAACCAGACCCAGTCCTCAGGACTCGGGGAGCCACTCGCTGACCACGTCCTGGTTCTCTTCGACCCACTGCTTGGCATTTTCGTACGGGTCGCTGTCTTCCTCCTGGTTCATCAACATCACCTCACCCATCATTTCCGGGTTCCAGTTGAAGTTGTCCAGGATGGCGTAGGCTTCGGGCATGTCTTCTTCGAGGCCCTGGCGCACGATGGTGTGGATCTGCTCGGCACCGCCGTAGACGTTCTGCGGGTCGTCGAGATACTTGAGATCCCAGCGCGAGAACATCCAGTGCGGGGTCCAGGCGGTTACCACGACTTCTTCGTCGCGGTCCATGGCGCTGCCGAGGGCGGCGGTCATGGTGGCGCCGCTGCCGGTGCGCAGGTCGAGGTCGAGGTCATAGGCGTCGACCACGTTTTCCGTCAGGCGCATGAGGCCGGCGCCGGGATCGATGCCAATGATCTCGCCGTTGAAGTCGTCCTGGAACTCGTTCAGATCGGCGATGCTGTTGGCTTCGGAATCGGCCGGGACGGCCAGGCCCAGCTTGGTGCCGTCCAGGTTGACGCCGGTATCCACCACCTGGTCCTTGAGGCGCGCGAAGTAGTCCTCATGGGTGGTCGGCAGCCAGCCCGCCAGCAGGGCGTCGGTGTCACCGGTGGCGACCGACTGCCACATGGCGGCGGCGGACAGGGCGGAGGTCTCGACCTCGTAGCCGGCTTGTTCGAGCACAGCCTGCATGACGTTGGTGGACGCCACGGTACTCGACCACTCGACGTAGGCCAGATGCACGGTGCCCTTGTCCTGGGCTTGAGCGCCGGTGGCGGCGAAGACACCGGCGACGGCCAGTGCCAGGCCGGTGATGCGGACACTCGGTTTCAAATGTTGTGACATGCTGCAATTCTCCTTGCGATGAACGTAATTAGCGTGCAGGAGGCGAATGTGGGATGCAAACACCTCCTTGGGACCAACGCTTGACCTGTGTTGGCAATCAGCGCTTGCGTTGCTTGCGCAGAGACTGGGTCAGCCGATCGAGCAGCATCGCCAGGATGACCACGGCGATACCGGCTTCGAAGCCGTCACCCGGGCGCAGACGCTGAATGGCGCGCCACACTTCGCTACCCAGACCGTCGGCACCGATCATGGCCGCGATCACCACCATCGACAGAGCCAGCATGATGGTCTGGTTGATGCCGGCCATCACCGTCGGCAGAGACAGCGGTAGCTGAACCTTGAACAGCTTCTGGCTGCGCGTCGCACCGTAGGCATCGGCGGCCTCGATCAGCTCGACCGGCACCTGGCGAATGCCCAGAGTGGTGAAGCGGATCGCCGGCGGCATCGAGAAGATCACCGTGGCGAAGATCGCCGAGACCGATCCGATACCGAAGAACGGGATCGCCGGAATCAGGTAAACGAAGGCCGGCATCGTCTGCATGAAGTCCAGAATCGGCATGATCAAGCGGTAGAGCCGGTCGGACAGCGCCGCGGCGATGCCGACGGGCAGCGCGATGACCACCGCGACCAGGGTGGCGATCACCACCAGGGTCAGCGTCTCGATCATCGGGTCCCACAGGCCAAGGTTCCAGATCAGGGCGAGGCCTGCCACGGCGCCGATGGCCAGGCGCGGGCTCGCGATCTTCCAGCACAGTGCGGCGATGATCGCCAACAGCGCCCAGTCGGGCAGCCACATCAGAGCGTCGTTGAGGCCGTCGATGCCGGTCTGGGTCACCTTGGAGATGCCGCGGGTGACGGCGGAGTACTCGGTGGTCAACCAGGTCAGACCGGTTTCGATCCAGTCACCGAGAGGGATGCGGGGAATATCGATCGCCATCAGTGATCTCCTGCCTGTGCCAGTTCATCGAGGACCGCGCCCTTGACCACCACGCCGAGAAGACGGCGTTCGTCGTCGATCACGGCGATGGGGAAGCTCTTCTCGCTGAACAGGGCGAAGAGGTTGTGCAGCGGCTCATCGGGCCCTACGGTGCGGAAGTCCTGGGTCATGGAGGACTCGATGCTGTCGTGGCCAGCCTGGATGGCGGCATTGGCGGCGTCGGCCTCCAGCAGGCCCTTGAGCTTGCGATCGCGACTGGTGACGTAGATCGAGTCCAGCGCGTTTTCCTTCATCTTGTGCAGTGCCGTCCGCGGGCCGTCGTCTTCGCGGGCGGTGGCGCGAACCGGTCGCATGGCGCTTTCGGCGGTCAGCACCCGCGACATGTCGACGCCTTCGACGAAGCGCTCGACGTAGTCGTCGGCGGGCTTGGTCAGGATCTCCTCGGGGGTGCCGATCTGCACGACTTCACCGTCCTTGAGCAGGATGATGCGATCGCCGATGTTGAGCGCTTCATCGAGATCGTGGGTGATGAACACCGTGGTCTTCTTCATGCGGTGCTGCAGTTCGAGCAGCTCCTGTTGCATGTCCTTGCGGATCAACGGGTCCAGCGCGGAGAAGGCTTCGTCCATCAGCAGCACGGTGGAGTCATTGGCCAGGGCGCGGGCGAGGCCCACACGCTGCTGCATGCCGCCGGACAGTTGGTTGGGATAGGCGTCTTCCCAGCCGCCGAGGCCTACCTGGTGCAGGGCATCACGGGCGGTCTTGGTTCGTTCCGCGCTGTCGACACCGCGAATCTCCAGGCCGAACTCGGCGTTCTGCTGCACGGTGCGGTGGGGAAACAGGGCGAAGTTCTGGAACACCATCGAGAAATGGCGACGGCGACATTCCAGCAGCGCCTTGTCGCCGAGCTGCGGAATGTCCTCGCCGTCGATCACGATCTCGCCCTCGGTGGGCTCGATCAGCCGATTGAGGCAGCGGATCAGGGTCGATTTGCCGGAGCCCGACAGGCCCATGATGACCAGCAGTTCGCCCTCGTGGACGTCGAAGTCGATGTTGGAGAGGCCCAGGGTCTGGCCGGTCTTTTCCAGGATCTCGGGGCGCTTCATGCCCTCGTCGCGAAGCTTTAGCGCCTTCTTCGGCGAATCGCCGAAGACCTTGCTCAGGCCGCGAACCTTGATCTTGACGGATCGGTTCTCGCTCATGGGGAGGTTTGCCTTGATGGATGACGGAATGTGATCGTCACGCCGTCCGAACGGTGAAGGTCGACGTCAGGGCAGAGCCGTGGCGCCGGCGTTCGTCTTCCGGAGCGTGGGTGTGCGCCTTGGTCGATGACGTCTTCGTGCGACCGCGTGGGTCGCCAAAGGATGACAGGTTTGACCGTTGACGCGCTGAAAGGACCAATACCCTAACGGTCTTTGAATCATCATTCAAATTCAGTATGACCCCTGGCCGCGAAACATGGGTGGCCCCGATGAGGCGGGGCGATGCCGGCGGCAGCCGCCCATGCCCATGCCGGTTCGGCATGAGCAGCGGGGTGCGATGGGGCGCGCTGGCCGCGGCAGAGCGCCGCCCGGCACCGTTATTTGCCCTCGTCTTGTCGCGAAGTGTCGCGTTTAGCAGACGAAGTGAACGCGTTTGTCGACCGCGATATCGCTCTGCCAGGGGCCCGTCGATGACCGCGACCGTGCGCTATCGGTGGCAGCGGGCCTCAGTCGTTGGTGGCGGGGCTCAGGCGCAGCAGGCGACCAGGGTCATCATCGGTGAGCAGGTAAATTCCACCGTCGGGGCCTTGGCGGACATCGCGCAGGCGCCCGGCCTCGCCGTTGAGCACGACTTCACGCTCGACCAGGGTGTCGCCATCGAGCCTGAGGCGCACCAGGCGCTCGCCCCGCAAGCCCCCGGCCAGCAAGTCGCCGTTCCAGGCCGGCAGCAGCTCGCTTTGCACCACAGCCAGGCCCGACGGCGCGAAGCGGCCCTCGAAGACGTGCACCGGGTCTTGCATGCCGGGGGCCGATTCCTTGCCGATCGGCAGGTTGGTGACGTAGTCGCGGCCAAGTGTCACCTCGGGCCAGCCATAGTTCTCGCCGGGGAGGAGCCGGTTGAGCTCGTCGCCGGTACGTGGCCCGTGCTCGGTGGACCATAGGGTGCCATCGGCCGCCACGGCTAGCCCCTGGGGATTGCGATGGCCCATGGAATAGAGCGCGGGATCGGCCTCGGGGAGATCGGGAAACGTCGGCTGGCCCTCCGGGTCACTGACCGGCTCGCCGAGCTCGGTGAGGTGCAGCAGGCTGCCGGCGTGATCGCCGGGATCCTGGGCGCGGGACTTGTCGACGCCGCGGTCGCCGATGGACAGCATCAGGGTGGTGTCGGGTAGCCAGGCGATGCGCCCACCATAGTGGCGCCCGGGCCGAGAGAAACGGTTCTGGGTGAACAGGTGTTCGGTGTCGCCCAGGTGGTTGCCGTCGAACCACACCCGCGAAAGGGCCGTGGCGTCGCCTTCTCGATCGTCATCATCCGGCGCCGGTCGTGCCCAGCTGAAATATAGCCAGTCGTGCTCGCCATCGCCGTAGTCGGGGTGCAGGGCGAGATCGAAAAGCCCGCCCTGGCCGCGGGCCGAGACCTCGGGCATGCCCTCTAGTCGCGTCACCTGGCCGTTGTCGATCAGCGCCAGGCTTCCACCGCGCTCACTGACCAGGGCCCGCCCATCGGGGAGAAAGGCCAGGGACCAGGGGAAGGCCAAGCCGGTGGCCACGACGTCCAGGCGCAACGGGTAGTGCAGGGTAGGACGCTGCTCGACGAGCGCTTCATCGGCCAGTGTCGTTGCCGGCATCAGCGCCGTGGCCAGTACGGCGGCCAGGCTCAGGGCCACGGCGTGGCAGGCCTGTCGGCGAGGGAAGCACGGTGATATTCGCAATGGCCGGGGCAGAGATGGGATTTCGCTTCGCGACATGGGAATGCTCCGGTGAGTCCGTGGGCCTATGGCGTGGCCTATCGCCGTCGTCTTCAGCCTACATCAGAATCGCCAGCAGTATCGGCAGGTAGATCAGTGATAGCAGCGTCGAGCAGAACACCAGGCTTGCCACGTAGGCCGGTTCGCGCTGGGCTTTCTGGGCGAACAGATAGTTGAAGACCGCCACCGGCATGCTCATCTGCAGTACCAGAATCGCCAGTGCCGCCGGCGGCAGCGCCAGCCAGGTCCCGATGCCCCAGGCGGTCAGCGCCGCCAGGGGGATGCGCAACAGGCTGAACCCGATGCCCGAGCGCAGGCTCTTGACCTGGATGCTGGCCAGGGACACGCCGAGGGTGATCAGCATCAGCGGTACGGTGAAGCCCGAGATCAGATCGACGCTGTTGTCGAGCCACAGGGGCAGCTCGGTGTCGGTGAGCAGCAGCGCCATGGAGATCACGATGGCGTAGACCGTCGGCGTCTTGACCAGGGATTTCAGCGGATTGCCACGCGAGGCGAGCATGGTGCCGAGGGTGAACTGGAACAGCGAAACGGTCACCATCACCGTGATGCCGAAGGCGAAGCCGGACTCGCCGAAGGCATACAGCACCACCGGCAGGCCCATGTTGCCGGTATTCGGGTACATGGTCGGGGCCAGCAGCACACGCCAGTCTCGGCGCAGCAGCTTGGCGAGGACGAAGGCCAGCGCTCCCATGCTGATCAGCACCAGGGCGGTGGCCAACATGGTGCGGCCGAAACTCGAGGCATCGATGTCTGCACCGGAAAGGGACGCCAGTACCAGCGCCGGCGTGCCGATGTTGAACACCAGCTTGGTGACGAAGGCCACCGGGTAGTCGAGGCCCCGGCGAATCCAGATGAAGCCGAGGGTGGCACCGGTGATCACCGGCGCCATCACGGCGAAGAGTTCGGCAAACATGAGCAAGGGTTCTCCAAACAGATAAAACCGTCCTGGCCTAACCCCCAGGAGCCGTCGTTGATGAGCCATGGGCGCGCCGGCGTGGGCGCTCCTCGTGACCCAGTGAAAAGCAATTCCCGGGCCAACGGATGCCAGCGATGGTGCCGGCGCAGGGGGCTGGCCGTGCCCGGCGGCGTCACCGAGTTGGCCCGGCGGCCTTACCGAGTCGGTCCGTCGGCTCGAGGGGCCGTTGTCGGCGCCTCGTGGCGTGCTTCGCCGTCGTTGCCTCCGTCGAGAGCCGCCCGGGAGCGTTCGGCCTGGCGCGTCAGCGACAGCGTCAGTCGTTCGATCAGGCCCGCCGTCAGGCGTCGCTGGTGGAGCGTCAAGTGGTCAGATTCGTCCAGCACGCGAAGCAGGGCCTGGCCTTGGCGCTTGGCAGCACTCGGCAGTTCGCCGCGAGCGCTGGCGGCGTAGTCGTCGACGAGGCCGCGGTGCAACGCTCGGTGGACGTCGGCAATGCGTTGGTCCGCATGCCCCTCCAGGCGTCGCCTCAGGTGCAGGCTGGCGTAACCCAGGTCGAGCCCGGTAAGCCCCAGGGTGAACAGGTAGCGCTGGTCGTCGGGCAGCAGGTCGTCGTGGCCG
>Ga0114954_1000262_pt1 | contig 19576 bp, 13 predicted proteins | sample Porto_4metaG_FD_87299 | JGI IMG/M metagenome (GOLD analysis project Ga0114954, IMG submission 87299) | Marine algal microbial communities from Porto, Portugal - Porto_4 metaG | ecosystem: Host-associated > Algae > Red algae > Unclassified | place: Portugal: Porto | collected 2015-02-02
CATGCCACCGGGGCCACCCATGCCACCGGGGCCACCCATGCCGCCGGGACCGCCCATGCCGCCGGGACCGCCCATGCCACCGGGGCCCATCATCCCCGACATGCCTCGCATCATCTTCTGCATGCCGCCCTTCTTACCCGCCTTCTTCATCATCTTCTGCATCTGCTTGTGCTGCTTGAGCAGGCGATTGAGATCGGGCACCTGAAGGCCGGCACCGGCGGCGATGCGGCGCTTGCGCGAGCCGTTGATGATATCCGGCTGACGACGCTCCTTGGGGGTCATCGAATTGATCAACGACTCAAGCTTGCCAAGCTCCTTTTCGGGACCAGGGCCTTGCGCCATTTCGGCCATCTGCCCCATCCCCGGCAGCTTGCCGAGCAAGCCCCCCATGCCGCCCATGTTCTTCAGCTGCTGCAGCTGCTCGCGAAAGTCCTCGAGGTCGAACCCCTGGCCTTTCTTGACCTTCTTGGCAAGCTGTTCGGCCTTGCCCTTGTCGACGGTGCGCTCGGCTTCCTCGATCAGCGACAGCATGTCGCCCATCCCGAGGATCCGCGAGGCGACGCGATCGGGGTGGAACGGCTCTAGCGCATCGACCTTTTCGCCGACACCCATGAACTTGATCGGCCGTCCGGTCACATGGCGCACCGACAGCGCGGCGCCACCGCGGGCGTCACCGTCGGTCTTGGTCAGAACGACACCGGTCAACGGCAGCGCTTCACCGAAGGCCCGCGCGGTGTTGGCGGCATCCTGGCCGGTCATGGCATCGACGACGAACAGCGTCTCCGACGGCGTAATCGCCGTATGCAGCGCCTTGATCTCATCCATCATGGCTTCGTCGATGGCCAGGCGCCCGGCCGTATCGACGATCACGACATCATGGAACTGGATCTTGGCATGCTTGATCGCCGCTTCGGCGATAGCCACCGGCTGCTGGTCGGAACGCGACGGGAAGAAGTCGACCTCGACTTCCTTGGCCAGGGTCTCGAGCTGATCGATGGCCGCCGGACGGTAGACGTCGGCAGACACGACCAGCACCTTCTTCTTTTCCCGCTCACGCAGGTAGCGCGCCAGCTTCGCCACGGAGGTGGTCTTGCCCGCCCCCTGCAGGCCCGCCATCATCACCACCGACGGAGTCCCCTTCAGCGCCAGGCCCTCGTTGGCCTCGCCCATGGTGGCTTCCAGCTCCTGCTGGACGATCTTGACGAACTGCTGACCCGGCGACAGGCTCTTGGACACTTCCTGGCCCACCGCGCGCTCACGCACGCGCTCGATGAAGGCCTTGACCACCGGCAGGGCAACGTCGGCCTCGAGCAGGGCCTTGCGTACCTCGCGCAAGGTGTCCTTGATGTTGTCTTCGGTCAGGCGCGCCTGACCCTTGATCGACTTGAGCGTCTGCGACAGGCGCTCACTGAGATTCTGAAACATGGGCCTCTCCGAATGCGATGGCCGCAAGAAAGCCGCCATCGCGCTCCCTTGCCGTTGTTGGGCGAAAATTATACGCCTTGTAGCGACGAGTCTCCATGCGCGTGCCACGCGACACGTCGAGCCGACGACCGTGATCCCGCGCTGGCTGTCAGGCCCGCCGGGATTCGGTATAGTGTTTGGCCTCAGGGATGATCCTTGACCATTTTCTTATCAAGTCGCCACCCAGGCGTACGGACAGCTCACGATGCAGGCGTTACCTCTGGCCCTGTTGGCCTTCGTCTTCTATCTCGCGGCCGCTTCCTGGCAGGGCCTGACCCTGCTGCGACGCGTCGCGCCGCGTGACCTGCTGGTGCGCGGCTTCGGCACCCTGGCCGTGGCGCTGCACCTGGTGGTGGCCGGCGGCCTGCTGGGGCTCGAGGGGTCGCTGCTTCCCGGCTTTTCCACCAGTGCGGTGCTGGTCACGGCACTGGCCGTCGTCGTGCTGCTCGGCACCAGCCTGTTCAAGCCGGTGTTGAACATCGCCACGGCGCTCTTCCCCTTCGCTGGCGTGGTGCTACTGCTCGGCATCGAAATGCCGACGCCCACCGGCGACGATGGCATGACGCCGGGCATTGCCCTGCATGCGGTCAGCTCCGCCCTGGCCTTCGCCGTTCTTGCCATCGCCGCCATTCAGGCGGCACTGGTCGGTGTGCAGAACCAGGCACTGCGCCACCACAAGATTCGCGGCGTGGTCCAGTCGCTACCGCCACTGACTACCATGGAGCGCGTCCTGTTCGAGATGATCTGGGTCGGCATGGGCTTCTTGACGCTCTCGATTGCCAGCGGCTTCGTCTTTCTCGAGGACATGTTCGCCCAGCACCTGGTCCACAAGACGGTACTGTCACTGCTGGCCTGGCTGACCTTTGCCACCCTGCTGCTGTGCCACCACCGATTAGGCTGGCGCGGCATGCGCGCGGTGCGCTGGACACTCGGCGGCTATATCGTGCTGCTGCTGGCATACTTTGGTAGCAAGTTTGTCCTCGAGATACTGTTGGCGCACAACTAGGCCAGACGTTGCCTTGACACACTACCAGCGACCCCCTACAACTCGTGGCTTACCCGTGACCAAGGACCCAACGTCTTGAACGACGACTTTCCCGTGGGAATGCTGTTCGGCCTGCTACTCCTGCTTATCGCCCTGTCGGCTTTCTTCTCCAGCTCCGAAACCGGCATGATGTCGATCAACCGCTACCGTCTCAGCCACCAGGCCGGCAGCGGACAAGGCAGCGCCAAACGTGTCATGCGCTTGCTGGCGCGCCCCGACCGTCTGATCGGCGTGATCCTGATCGGCAACAACTTCGTCAACAACCTCGCGGCCTCCATCGCCACGATCATCGCGATCCACTTTTTCGGCGATGTCAGCGGTCCGGCGATCGCCACCGCCCTTCTCACCATCGTGGTGCTCATCTTCGCCGAGGTGACGCCCAAGACCTTCGCCGCGGTAAACCCCGAGCGCATCGCCTATCCGGCCTCGATGATCCTCGAGCCGCTGCTCAAGTTGCTCTACCCCCTGGTGTGGGTGGTCAACATCATCTCCAATGGACTGCTACGCCTGCTTGGCGTCAAGAACATCGACGGCGGCGGCGACAATCTCACCCGGGATGAATTGCGCACCATCGTTCATGAAGCCGGCACGCTGATTCCTCACCGCCACCAGGCGATGCTGTTGTCGATCCTGGATCTCGAGAACGTCACGGTGAACGACATCATGGTGCCTCGCCACGAGGTGGTCGGCATCGATCTCGACGATGACCTCGAGGACATCCTGACCCAGATCCGCACCAGCCAGCACACCCGCATGCCCGTATTCAAAGGCGACATCAACAACATCATCGGCATGTTGCATCTGCGCAATGCGGCACGCTTCCTGTCCCGAGACGAAGTGACCAAAGCAGCGATCGTGCAGGAAGCCAGGGAGCCCTATTTCATTCCCGAGTCGACGCCATTGCACACCCAACTGCTCAACTTCCAAAAGCAGAAGCGCCGCATCGGCATCGTGGTAGATGAATATGGCGACGTGGAAGGCCTAGTAACCCTGGAAGACATCCTCGAGGAGATCGTCGGCGAGTTCACCACCGACGTTGCCGACCAGGAACAGGACGTGCTGCGCCAGAGCGACGGCACCCATGTCATCGACGGCACCGCCAACATCCGCGAGATCAACAAGTCACTCGGCTGGCACCTGCCCACCGACGGCCCCAAGACCCTCAACGGGCTGATCCTGGAGCACCTGGAAGCCTTCCCCGACGGCCAGGCCTGCCTGCAGATCGGCATCATCCGCATGGAGATCCTCGACGTGCGCGATAACCTGGTCACCTCGGTGTGCTGCTGGCCGGCGACCCAGCGCTCTCAGGCCGAGGCGTCCTGACCCGCCACCAAGGCCCGCACCAGGCAACGAAGACTCACACCGGCCCCAGCACGAACCACTTGCCAGTGCCGCCTGAGACGTCGTCGGTCCAGGCGCCTCAGCGCGGCGCTACCGAAGACAGCGCATGACCCTAGCGTCGCACCACCATGCTTGCCGGTGGTGGACGACGCCGCCCGATCGACGCAGCGCGGCGGCTGTCAGAGCCGCCCGCTCTCGACCCAACGGTCGGCCTCGGCCTTCAAGGCGCGCACCCGCGCCTCGAGGACCTGGCGAGTCGCCTCGCCCGGCTGCATCGGCTCGCCAAAGTACAGTGCCACCCGGGCCCGGCAGCGACGCGGAACATGCGCCAGCGCCTTGCCGTGGCAATGCGACGTCCAGGATCCCCATAGCCCCGACATGGCCGCCGGCACCACGGGCACGGGGTCCTTTGCCAGGATCAGGTCCAGCCCGCGGCGAAAGGTATTGATCTCCCCCGTCGACGTCAGCCGTCCTTCGGGGAAGAGCATCACCACATCGCCGTTGCGCAGCGCCCGGCTGACTTCTCCCAACGCGCGCCGAACATTGCCGGGGTCACGCCGGTCGGACTCCACCGGAATAGCGCCCACGAGACGAAACAGCCAGTTGAGCCAGGGCGATTCGTAGATCGGTCTGTCCATTAAAAAGCGCAGCGGCCGCGGGCTGCCGCCGCCCATGACCAGGGCATCCATGAAGCTGACATGGTTGCACACCACCAGGGCCGGGCCCCGTTGGGGCACGTGGCGACGACCCTGGAAACGCAGGCGGTACAGCACGTGGATCAGGGCAAACACCAGGCGTCGCAAATGCCCCGCGGGGTTGCGAGAGAAGCGCCAGACACCGGCGAAGGTCAGCAGGGCCACCAGGCCCCAGAACAGATAGCTTGGGTTCACGACTCGGGTTTTATGTGATGCAAGCCGGCCAGGGTGGTGGTCAGGAGTTGTTCGAGCAGTTCATCGACGCCGAAGGCGCCGCCCTGCCAATAGCCCAGGCGGTCGTTCAACCCCAGCTGCACCAGACCGTGCACACTCCCCCACAGGGTTCGAGCCAGCCGGTGGCTCTCGAGTTCGCTGAGCGTCGGTTGATATTCCTTGAGGGTCGCCTCGACCCGCGAGAACAACGCCTCGATCATGCGCGTCTGGCGCTGATCCAGCTCGCCCTCCTGGGCCAACGGGTAGTCGAACAGCAACTGCCAGCGGTGAGCATCCTCTCGCGCAAAGGCCCAATAGCCCATGGCCAGAGCCTTGAGGCGCTCCGCCGGCGGCGTGGTATCGGCGAGCAGCGGTTCGATAACGGCCCGCAGACCGGCCAAGCTCTCGAGATTCACGTGCTGGAGCAAGTTGTTGAAGCTACCGTACAACTTCAACAATGTGCTCGGCGCACATCCGACTTCACGCGCCAGTGACCGTAGCGACAGCGTGTGCACCGGTTGGTCGGCCAACCAAGTGTCACAGGCGGCCATCACCTGAGCATGCAGCTCCTCTGGGGCGTGTTGTCTGGGGCGAGCCATCGCGTTCCTCTCGAAGCGCCGGCGTGGTGTCCAAAGACTCCGAGGCCGGAGGCAAAAGCGTAGATAATCGTTAGCATACATAAATCGAACACTGTTTTCGACAGCTTAGCCCGCCGGAGCGTTCGGGCACACAGGTAATCGCACCTTTTCACCGCTCCCGCCCTTGGTTACGCTAGTGCCCCGTCAACCCGGAGCCCGCATGACAGGCCGTCTTTACATCCCCGCCTCGAGTATCGATCAGGCTCTTCCGGACCTCCACGCCCCCATTGAGCCCATTTGCGGGGTCAATCTGGCGCCGCGGCAGCCGCTGTCGGCAATTCGCCTCGACGCCGGACGCCCGACGCTTGGCAACCTGTTCTGGGGCCTGACCCCTCCCTGGCTCAAGGTGCTCGACCATGCCCCCCACTGCGCCAGGGCAGAGAGCCTCCAGAGCCGCACCATGTTCCGCGAAGCCTTCCGTGCCCGGCGCTGCCTGGTTCCGGCAGCCGGCCTGTACGCCTGGCAACCACGCCCCGGCCACAAGCAGCCCTACCTGATTACCCGGGCCGACCGAGGCCCACTGCTGCTGGCCGGTATCTGGTGCCGATTCCACACCACGCTAAGCCAGTACAACGACTCCTTCGCCCTGATCACGGTACCGAGCCCGAGTTTTCTGGCCCCCCTGACCGACCGCCTGCCGGCCATGCTCGCGCCGGATGCCGCCACGGCCTGGCTGGACCCACACACCCCGGCGATGGAACTGGAGGCCTATCTTTCGCCTCCAACTGGGGAACTGTTGGGCGCGTTTCCGGTATCAAGACGTGTGAACAATCCCCGAGAGCAAGACCCATCCTGCGCCCATCCCATCGGCATGATGCGGCGCCTGAGCCCCAAGGAGACATGATGGCTTCGACCTTCTACGAGCGAGGCGCTGCGCATTTCGCCTGCGCACTGGTGTGTGCCTGCCTGCCGCTGGTGGCCACCCAGGCGCTGGCGACAACGCCCGACAACACCAGCGCGACGCCCACGACGACAGATGCCGTCGCCGCCATCACCACGCCGATCGTGAGCCCCCACGACGACCGCGAATACCGCGTCATGACCCTCGACAATGGCCTGGAGGTCCTGCTGGTCAGCGACCCCGAGGCCGACAAGGCCGCCGCCTCGATGAACGTGTCGGTCGGCAGCGCCCAGGACCCGGATGACCTGGAGGGGCTCGCCCACCTGCTCGAACACATGCTGTTTCTGGGCACCGAGACCTACCCCGAGCCCGACGCCTATCAGGGCTATATCAGCCGCCACGGGGGCAACCACAATGCGTTCACCGCGGCCCAGGACACCAATTACTTCTTCGACATCGAACCCGATGCCTTCGCGGGTGCCCTCGACCGCTTCAGCGGCTTCTTCATCGATCCACTGTTCAACGCCGACCGCCTCGGCTCCGAACGCACCGTGGTCCATTCCGAGTACATGGCTCGCCTGCGTGATGATGGCCGCCGCCAGGACGAAGTCCTCGATGCCTTGCTCAACCCGGACAACCCGACCGTAGGCTTCTCGGTGGGCAGCAACGAAACCCTCGCCGACCGCCCCGAAGGCGAGCCCAGCCTGCGCGACCGGGTCATGACCTTCTATCGGCAGCACTACGGCGCCGGGGTGATGGACCTGGCCGTGGTCGCCCCGATCCCCCTCGACAGCCTGGCGCAGATGGTCACCGAGCGCTTCGCCGGCATCGCGAATCGTGGCCTTGCGCGCGCGCAAGTCAGCGCCCCCCTGGTCAAGAGCGATAGCCTGCCGCGGGCCGCCGAGGTCCAGTCGCTGCGCGACGAGCGTCGGGTCACCTTCCTGTTCCCGACCCCCGATCCGGTGCTGAGCTATCGCCGCAAGCCGGCAAGCTACATCGCCAATCTGATCGGCCATGAAGGCCCTGGCAGCCTGCTCAGTCGACTGCGCGAAGCCGGCTGGGCCGATGGCCTGTCCGCCGGCGTTACCCGCGCAGACGGCCACCAGGCCCTGTTTGCCGTGGATGTCAGCCTGACCCCGGAGGGCGAAAAGCATCTGGACCGCATCCAGGCCAGCCTCTTTGCCACCATCGAGCAGATACGCGAGGACGGCATCAGCGACTCCCGCTACGACGAGCAGGCCCGGCTGGCGGACCAGGCCTTCCGCTTCCAGCAGCACGGCGGCGCCCTGGACGAGGCCATGCGCCTGTCGATGAGCCTGACCCACTACCCCCTCGAGGACGTCAATCGCGCCGGCTATCGCATGGACGGCCTGGACCCCGAGCAGATCAATAGCTGGCTCGACAGGCTCACGGAGAACAACCTGCTACGTCTGTACAGCGGGCCCGACGTCGAGAGCGATCAGCACAGCCTCCACTACAACACCGCCTGGAAGACGGTCTCGCCGGCCACCGGGTCCGCCGCCGCCCTGACCGGCCTTGCCCTCCCCGAGCCCAACCCCTACATCGCCGAGGACGTCTCATTGCTACCGGGCAACGATGCACGCCCCGCGCTGGTGATCGACACCCCCGAAGCCGATGTCTGGCACAAGGCCGATGCCGAGTTCGATACGCCCAAGGTATCGTGGCGCTTCAGCCTGCAACACCCGTCGGCCAGCCGATCGGTGAAGGACGCGGTACTGACGCAGGTGCTGGCCGGCTGGCTCAACGATAGCCTCAACGAGCGCCTGTACCCGGCTCGCCTCGCCGGGCAGCAGGTCGAAGCCTATGCCCACTCGCGCGGCATGACGCTGTCGTTCACCGGCTGGCGCGATCGCCAGGATCGCGTTATCCGCCGGGTCGTCGAGCAACTCAAGAACGGCGACATCGATGCGGCCAACGTCGATCGAGTGCGCTACGCGCTACAGCGCCAGTGGCGTAACGCACCCCAGGACCCGCTCTACCACCAAGGCCAGCGGACCCTGTCCGAGGCCCTGGTCTCGCCGCAGTGGACACCGGCGGCTCTGCTCGCCGCCCTCGATGGCATCGATGCCGCGGCACTCAGAGCGTACCGCGACAGCTTCCTCGCCACGCTGCACCTGCAGGCGCTGGCGGTCGGCAACCTGGATGCCGAGCTCGCCCGCACCGAGGCCGAGCAGGTCATCGCCGACCTGGCACCGAACCTGCCCGCCGACGCGGTGCCGGACCTTGAAGTGCTCAAGGCGGTGGACCTGCCGGCCCTGACGCCGGACTCCAATCGCGATGAATCGCTGCTGCTACGCTACCTGCAGGGCCAGGACCAGGCCATTGCGACCCAGGCGCGCATCGCGGTGCTCGGCAAGCTGCTGGAAACCCCTTTCTACCAGCGGCTACGCACCGAGCAGCAACTCGGCTATGTCGTTCGCGCCGGTTATTCGCCGCTGCTGCACGCACCTGGCATCAGCCTGCTGGTGCAATCCCCAGACACCAGGAGCACCGAGCTCAAGCAGCACGTGGGCGCCTTCCTCAACGGTGTGCCGGAGCGTATCGCTGCCCTCGACGGCTCGACGCTTAAGACTTACCGCCAGGCGGTCCACGACGAGATCCTGCAGCGCGACACCGGCCTTGAGTATCGGACCGACCGGCTGTGGCGTGCCCTGTCCTATGGCGATACGAACTTCGACCGCCGAGAGCGCCTGGCCAGCGCCGTGCTGGAGGTCTCGAGCGATCAACTGTCATCCACCTGGGAAGGCCTGCACGGCAGCTCCGTGGTCGACGTGACCTTCGATCCCGGCGCGGCGCCGACCGATGTCATGGCCCTGAAGAGCCCGCTCTCCGAGTTACCGAAAGGCGATATCGCGCCCGCACCGGGGCCCTCCGACACACAGGCTCCGGCGACCGAGGAAGCCGCGGTGGCCGACGACGACGCCTGAACCTTCGATCCTCCCAGCACCACCAACGACAACGCCCGGCCATCTGGCCGGGCGTTGTCGTTGGTTAAACGGCTACTGGAGGAGCTGCGCAAGACGGCCAACGCCTGCGTCGGCCATCAGTGACAAGTAAACTTCGGCACGGGGCAGTTCACCTCGCGCTAGCGCGGACTCGTTCAACGCCATCCGCCGGCGCCTTGCGCTCAGGCATCGCCCCGGCCGTCACCCGAAAGCCTGGGCCGGCATGATCGACTCGACGAACATCACCATTTCCTCGAGGACCTGGCGATCGCGATCGGACAGCGAGGTCTGGTTCAATCGTTCAATCTCGCGCGCGAAGTCCTTCAGCGTCAGGCTGGCGAGTGCCGAATCGTTCATGCGCTCCCAGCGAAACGCTTCCCAGCGTGACTGCTCATCGCCGGTCAGGGTGTCGGGGTAGCTGCGGGCACGATAGCGAAACAGCATCTCTTCCAGGCGCGGGTCCTGAAAGGCGAAGCTGGCGTCGACGAGATCCCACGGATCGCTGTCACGCACCCGCTGCATCTGCTGGCGATCGGCCGGCGAGAAGAAGCCGCCGGAATACAGCATCAGGTCCGGGTCTCGTGGCGGCTCGGGGGGCGGCTCGGCGAAGACCTCGCGCACCTTGGCGGCAATCTCAGGATCGGCGGCCAGACGCTTGAAGTGTTCGCGACACTGGTCCACGTCCAGCGCCAGGCGCGCGACGATAGTGCCGTACTCGCCCTGCTGTGGTCCGGACACATCCTTCAATGCACTGGGGGGGAACACCACCGGGCACTTGTTGATATGGATGACCTTGAGCGGAATGCGACTGGTGCCTTCGGCCAGATCGTCATTGCTGACAAACACTCGCCCACGAATATCGGCCGGCGACAGCGCCAGCATCTCGGTCGGATCGAGGCTCAGGTCGTAGACGATCACACCATTGGAATTGGTCGGATGCTCGGCCAAGGGCATCACCAGGGCGCTACAGGCGCGGCTGGCCGGATACCGCCGTGAGATATGCAGCACCGGCTTGCGCTGGGCTACGTCCAGACGCTTGCTGACCTGACGCTTGCCTCTGAGCGACAGCAGGTAGTCGAACAGATTGGCGTTGGCCGAGCGCATCAGCCGCGCCAGGGCAATGGTGGCACGCACATCGGCCAGGGCATCGTGGGCGCCGGCATGCTCGATACCGTTGGCGGCGGTCAGGTCCTCGAGTCGAAAGCTCGGCGAGCCGTCGTCGCGGGTCGGCCACTCGAGGCCTTCGGGGCGCAAGGCATGAAAGGCCCTCACCACATCGATCAGGTCCCAGCGCGAGTTGCCGTTCTGCCACTCACGAGCGTAGGGATCGATGAGGTTACGATAGAACAGATGGCGGCTGACTTCGTCGTCGAAGCGCAGGCTGTTGTAGCCCACAGCGCAGGTTCCCGGCACGCTCATTTCGGCGACAATCTCGCCGGCAAACTGCGCCTCCGGCAGCCCGTTACGACGCGCCTTCTGCGGGGTGATGCCGGTGATCAGGCAGGCCATGGGGTGAGGCAAGGCGTCGTCGGCTGGCTTGCAGAATAGCTCCACAGGCTCACCGATCTCATTGAACTCAGCGTCGGTACGAATGGCGGCGAACTGGGACGGACGGTCACGACGTGGGTCGGCGCCGAAGGTCTCGTAGTCGTGCCAGAGGAAGGTCAGCGGAGCGGCTGTCGGCTGCGCCATCGGAAAGAACTCTCCACGCGGGCATAAGGAAAACATCACAAACGGGGCGACAGCCTAGCACACCCCTGCCCGGACCTCAGCCGCCGACAGGCCGTGCCCGAGGAGCAGGTTCACCACGCCGCCCCATCACAGCCAGGGCGGCCGTGAAAGGAAGCCTGGAGGCATCGGCACCGCCGCCAGCCGGTGCGCCGCCACCTGTCGAGACACAGGGCCCGCGGCCGAACGGGAAGCCGCGCGACGCTGGCCTGAGCCACAGCGCGCTCCGCACGATACTACGGGCGACGAGCTACGAACTACGAGCTACGAGCTACGAGCTACGCGGCAACGTGACGTTCAACTCCAGCACCGAACAGTTGTCCTCACTGTCCAGCGACATGTTGATGGCGTCATCGTCGACCTGGACATAGCGGCGGATGACCTCAAGCAACTCTTTTTCCAGCATCGGCAGGAAGTCGGGCTGACCTCGCTGGCTGCGCTGGTGGGCGACGATTATCTGCAACCGCTCCTTGGCGACAGAGGCGGACTTCTTACGCTCGCGCTTCAGGAAATCGAGTAGTTTCACCGGCGAGTCCCTCCAAACATACGGCTCAGCAGGCTCTTCTTCTGGAATTGATGGAAGCGTAACGGAATGTCCTCACCGATAAGTCGTCCGACGGTATCGACATAAGCCTGACCGGCATCGCTAGCCTCGTCGTGGGTGACGGGAACGCCCTGGTTGGACGCCCGCAACACCGCCTCGGACTCCGGAATGAGGCCCACCAGCTTGATCGCCAGGATTTCGCGAATGTCTTCCAGGTTGAGCATATCGCCCTGATCGACACGGCCGGCGTTGTAGCGAGTGATCAGCAGGTGTTCCTTGATCGGATCCTGACCGCGCTCTGCACGCCGCGTCTTGGACGACAGCAGTCCGAGGATACGATCGGAATCGCGTACCGAGGACACCTCGGGGTTGGTCACCACGATGGCTTCGTCGGCAAAGTACATCGCCAGCTGGGCACCGCGTTCGATCCCCGCCGGCGAGTCGCACAGGATATAGTCGAAGTCCTTCGACAGCGTATCGAGGACCTTCTCCACGCCTTCGAGGGTCAGCGCATCCTTGTCCCGCGTCTGGGAGGCAGGAAGGATATGCAGGTTGTCCACACGCTTGTCGCGAATCAAGGCCTGGTTGAGGCCCGCCTCACCCTGAATGACGTTGACCAGGTCATAGACCACACGGCGTTCGCAGCCCATGATCAGGTCCAGATTACGGAGACCGACGTCGAAGTCGATCACCACGGTCTTGTTGCCTCGCAGCGCCAGGCCAGTGGCAATGGCTGCTGCACTGGTAGTCTTACCGACCCCACCCTTGCCGGAGGTCACAACGATGATCTTGGCCAAGTGTCGCATCCTGTCTTCGTAATGTTATTGGTCCTCGGTGGCCGCGCTGCGGCCCCACGGCCGTTTACGCCAGCGAGGTGATACCCAGCTGGTCGTCGCTCAGGACAACCTGAACCGAGCTACCCAGAAGCTGGGGATCGATGTCCTCGAGACGCTTGTAGTTGCCTGCCACCGAGAGCAGCTCGGCGTGGAGCTCGCGGCAGAAAATACCCGCCTGGGTGTCACCATGGATCCCGGCCAGGGCTCGGCCACGAAGAGCGCCATAGACGTGCACGTTGCCCGCCGCCAGCACCTCGGCACCGGCATTGACCGCCCCGACCACCACTAGATCGCCTTCGGGGGCGGTGATTTGCTGACCGGAACGGACGGTACCGCGGAAAATGCGCCCACCCTGGGGCAGCCCCGCTTCCGGAACCGGCATCGTTTCTTCGACCGGCTCAGGCTCGGCGCCCGTGGTCGGCACGCTTTCCAGGGTGCGCGCCCGGGCGCTCTCCTGGGGCGGAAACCAACCCAGGCCAAGCGCCCAGGCGGACTGCTTCACCGGGTCCGGTCCACCGCGCACCGCCACCGGCAGCAGTTTGTGGGCTCGGCACACGGCGCAGATTCTCTCCAGCGCCAGATGCGGTTCGTCGAGTTTCTCGACGCTCAGCACCACAGGCGTATGCTGAAAGAAAGCCGGCGACTGAGAGAGCTTGCCCGCCAGCTGCTCGCGAATCCGCTCCGGGTCCGCACTGGAAAGCTCCATCACCGTCATCGGCAGCATGCCGCCCTTGAAGGTAAACGCCATGCTGTCCCTGTCCACTTTGAGGCTCATTGCCGAACTCCACGTCGGGTGTTGATCGGGATAAGGCTCAAGCTATGCGAGAGCCCGCGTCCCTGCAACCGATCATAAGCTCCATCGACGCCAATGTCAGTGTCTCCATTCGTCCACAGGCACCGCTGCGGGGCTTTTCTGCCACCGGCGCGCATGCTTAGATACACCAAGGCCATTTCGGACCAAACTTTTCCGAGCGCAACAACAAGATGGCGTGACATCCCCGTCACCCTCACGATGCCAGGACGCCCCATGTCAGGACTCCTTCGCCGCCTGTTTTCCCCCCGCTGGCGGCACCCCGATCCCAGTGTTCGCCGCGAAGCCGCGGAAAAACTCGACCCGGCGACCCAGCGCGATGCACTGGAACACCTCGCCCAGGACGGCGATGCCCAGGTCCGCCTGGCGGCACTGAAGCGCCTCGACGACCCCGAGCGCCTCTTGACGCTGCGCGCCGATGGCCTGGGATCACGCGAACTCGACCGCCAGCTGCTCGACCTGATCACCGGTAAACATGCCCACCTGGAGCTTGCCAAACGCCAGTCCCTGATCGGCCGGATCGACGACAGCACGCTACTCGGGGACATCGCCTTGCAAGGCGATAACCAGCAGCTGCGTCTTGCGGCGCTCGAGCGCCTGGACAACGAAGACGACCTGATACGACAGGCCTGCGACAACGGCATCGCCGCCGTTCGCCACGCCGCCGCCGAACGCATCGAGTCGGAGGCCGGGCTCAAGCGCCTGGCGCTCGAGGCCCGCCGGGATCGCCACGTGGCCCGCGGTGCCAAGGAACGGCTCAGTCGCATTCGCGCCGATGCCGCCTCCATAGAGCAGGCCTGTCAGCAACGCGAACAGCTGCTGACGACCCTGGAAAGCCACGCGAATGCCACCTGGGAGCCGCTCTACGCTGGACGCTTCCGCCACCTGGAGCGGGAGTGGTCACGGCTCTCCGACCTGCCGAGCGCCGAGCAGGATCAGCGCTTTCAGGATGCCAGCCTGCGCTGTCGCAAGGTCATCGGCGACCATGAGGCTCAGGAGCATGTCAGGGAGGCCGACCAACGCCGACGCGAGCAGGCGGATAACGATCGTGAAGCGCTGGTCATGGCCCTGGAGGAAAGCCTCAAGGCGCTGCGTCAGGGCGAAGGGGTAACCGACCAGGACCTGGACAGCCTGCGGGCCCAGAAGCAGTTGATGGCCAGCCGCTGGCAGGCGCTGTCGGAGCTGCACCTGGCCGAAGGCGCACTGCGCCAACGCTACGATGCCGCGCTCAAGGAGTATGACCGCCTGGTCCAGGCCAGGATGCGTCTCGACGAGCGTGCCGATGACCTGGAGGCCGCCATCAAGGATGGCAATGAAGCGCTGCTCAAGCGGCTGGTAAGCGACTGCGACTGGCCCGAGGGCATTCCGCCGGACCCTCGCCTGGCCCGAGCCCGGCACTACTTGCGCCTGGAGCAGGACTTCGCCGATGACGATGGCAAGGACGCCGGCGCAGAGCTCGTCAGCCGCTTCGACGAAGAGCTCGCCCGCCTTGAGGCATTGCTCGATGCCGGCTCCTTCAAGGGCGCCAGCCGGTTGCACCAGCGCCTGCGCCACCTGGCCGAGCGCCTGCCCACCAGCGCCGATAGTCAACGCGCCACGCTCAAGCGCCACGGGGCCAGGCTTGCCGAGCTGCGCGACTGGCGCGGCTTCGTCGCCGGGCCCAAGCGCGAGCACCTGTGTCAGGCGATCACCGACCTGGAGGCCGACCCGAGCCTCTCGGACCGCGATCGCGATCGTCGCCATCGTCAACTGGTCAAGGAATGGCGGGCCCTCGGCGACGCCGCCAATAGTCGAGACCAGTCCGAGCGTTTTCGCGCGGCCTCGGACCGACTTCGCGAACGCCTCAAGCACTGGCACGAACAGCAACGCCTGGAGCGCCAGCGTCACCTGGAAGAACGCCAGGCCCTGTGCAGCCAGCTGGAAGCCCTGCTTGAGCAGCCCGCCGCCCAGGCCGACCCCGACAGCCTGCGGGAAATCCGCGATCAGGCCCGCGAGCAGTGGAAGCGTACGTCACCCGTGCCGCGCGACCAGGCCGAAGCCATCGGCCGACGCTTCGGCCGTATTCGTCACCAACTGCAAGCCTTGATCGATCGCCGCGCCGTGGAAATCGCCGAGGCCAAGCGCGAGCTGATCGAGCAGACTCGCCGCCTGACCCAGGACGGCGGGCCAAGCCACAGGCGCGCCGAACAGGCCAAGGCACTCCAGCAGCGCTGGCGAGAGCTGGGACGCGCTCCCAAGGGCGAGGAGCAGACCCTGTGGCGCGAATTCCGTCAGCTATGCGACGAGATCTTCGCCAGCCGCGACTCAGAACGCGACGATCGCGCCCAGCGCACAAAAGATCGGCTCGACCAGATGCAGGCCCTGATCGATCGCATCGACGCCTGGCAACCGGCCACCAGCGACGAAATCGCGCTGCTGGAGACAGCCCTCGATGAAGCCTCGACGCTGGAGCCGCTGCCTTCTGGCCGCCGCACCGAGGGCATGCGGCGCCGCTGGACCGGCATCGTCCGGGCCCGTCGCGAACGCCTGGAGCGCATCGCGGTGGCAGAGAAGGTCGGCCGCTGGCGCGCGATTCAACCCTTGCTTCAACGCCACCTGGCCGCCGATGCCGAGGCTCTGGCCGGTCACGCCGGCGGCGACGTCGAATCGCCCCAGGACCTCGACGTGTCGGCGGCCCTGCTTCGCGCCCACGCCACCCGCAACGCGGCCCGTCGACACCCCGCACCGCCCGACGACGTCGCGGACCGACTGGCGCGACTGCGGGTTCACCTATCGCTGCTCGCCGGCGGCGCCATCGCTTATCAGGACGAGCCGCTGAGGCTCGCCATCCAGGTCGAGCGCCTCAACGACAGCCTGGGCCAAGGCCCGGGACGCGAAGACGAGCTGCAGTCGGTGCTGTGCGAACTGCTGGCCACAGGCCCTGTGCCTCCCGCCCTGTGGCAGGAAGAAGTCATCGACCTGGACAGCCTGCTCGATGGCCTGAGCCAGCTCCCCCCGCCCTGACGACCGCCGACTCGCCCATTCTGGCAACAAAAACGGCAGCACGAGACGCTCGTCTCGTGCTGCCGTCGGTACTTCCGTGGCGCATTCAAGGCCGGTAACACCCGAGGGCGGATGGCCCCGCGAATGACCTGGCTCCTGTGACTCCCGGAGCTATTCGAAGAGCTATTCCAGGAGCTATTCCAGAAGCTATTTCAGGAGCCACGTCAGCTGTGACGTTAGGCCTCAGGCCGCCCAAGGTGGTGCCTCGTGACGGCCTTCACCGCAGCGTCTCCCGGGTCGGACGGGAGGCGCCTTAGCCCATGAACTGGCCACCGTTGATATCGATGTTGGCACCGGTGATAAAGCCGTTGTCCTTGTCCGCCAGGAAGGCGACCAGGCGGCCAATCTCCTCGGGCGTGCCGTAACGCTTCATGGGAATGGTTTCGCGAATGGCGTCACGAACCTTCTCGGGAATCTTCATGATCATGTCGGTGGCAATGTAGCCGGGGGAAATGGTGTTGACCGTGATGCCCTTGGTCGCCGTCTCTTGCGCCAGTGCCATGGTCAGGCCGTGCATCCCCGCCTTCGCCGCAGAGTAGTTGACCTGCCCGAACTGTCCCTTGCGGCCGTTGATGGACGAAATATTGATGATCCGGCCATAGCTGGATTCGAGCATGTCCTCGATCACGCTGCGGCAGGTGTTGAAGACGCTGTTGAGGTTGGTATCGATGACGACATCCCACTGATCGGGTGTCATCTTCTTCATGGTACCGTCTCGGGTGATGCCCGCACAGTTGACCAGTACCGAGATGGGGCCGTACTTCTCGCGGATATCCCTCACTCCGTTCTGACAGGCTTCGAAGCTTGTCAGCTCGACCCCGGACAGGTCGATATTCTCATAGCCATCCGCTTTCTGCGTCTCTAACCAGGTCTTGGCCTTGTCGGGGTTGTTAAAGCCAGCGAGCACCTGGTAGCCGGCATCTGCCAGCGAACGACAGATAGCGGTACCGATACCACCGGTTCCACCGGTGACCCATGCGACGGGCATTTGCTGAGTCATTGACGACCTCCCTGATTGTCGTGCGGTCCATCGCCGGCACTGCAGCGATGGCGAATTATTGGCTTGCACTCCCGGCGCTTCAAGCGCGTACCGGGGGCACGCTCCATGGTGCCTTTACCGACTGACTCTTCCGTGACAGCCGATCTTCAGTATGGACCACAGCGTCCATTCGGCACGACCCTTTACACGCGATCGCGCATACTTGACTTCCCCAGAAAAATCCGTAGAATACGCCCCACGTTGATGCGGGGTGGAGCAGTCTGGTAGCTCGTCGGGCTCATAACCCGAAGGTCATCGGTTCAAATCCGGTCCCCGCTACCAATATTCGAAAAAGGTCGTCCTTCTGGGACGGCCTTTTTTTTGGTGCTATCGCCGACGCAGTGATGCGCATCAATAGTCGAGCAGCGCCACGCCTCTCCTTTTTCATCATTACATCGTTAACTATTGATATAAAACAGCTATGTAGGCTCTGTCGATGGCATGCCAGGAACCGACATCGGGGTTTCCCCGGGGTCGAACGCTGTACCTGCCTCGCTACCGGCCATCTGCCGGCCCTGGGCTCCACCGACCAACGCCCAGGCCCTCGGCTACCCAGCCGCCATTGAGCTCACACCGGCTAAGCGGGATTCACCGCCGGTCGAGCCCCCCGATACGCCCATCGCGTTGGAAACGACGTTCCGTGCCGATTCTCTTACCATGGTACGGAACTTATCTATTTCAGTAGTCCCCGGGGCTGCGTCGCGGTTCGCTCACCCAGCCTCACGCGACCAGCGGCGCTGGTGCCGACACTCGGAGCGCTCTCAGGCGCTGTATCTCGCGTTGCGATAGCGCCTGGCGCAAGGGCCTGCACGACACCACCTACGTGACTCCGCTGGGTGCGCATGATGCTCGTCGGCCGCCGCTCGATCGCTGGGGGCTTCCGCACCCCGCCATTGCCGGACCACGAGAGAGTGGCGCCGAGGACTTGAAGTCGGGCGCCATCACCCGCATCTTTCGACCCAATCCATTCGTTACTTCATAAGGTCACCGTCCATGCCAATCGTCGACCCTCGCACTGGCGAACCCATGACCGCCGATCCTGCCCAGGACACCGCCGCGTCGGGCGCCGCAGGGGCGGATATGCCCTCCGACAGCGAACTGATCTTCGACGTCGACCGCAGCAATATCCAGCAGGTCCTGGAGCTGTCCGCACAGATACCGGTGCTGCTGGACTGTTGGGCGCCGTGGTGCGAGCCGTGCAAGAACCTGATGCCGGTGCTGGAAAAGCTGGTGCGGGAATATCGCGGCACTTTCCTGCTGGCCAAGCTCAATATCGACGACAACCAGGACATCGCATCGCAGCTCGGCGTACGTTCGGTACCCGACGTCAAGCTGATCAGCCAAGGGGGCCTGGTCGACCACTTCCAGGGCGCGCTGCCCGAGAAGGAAGTGCGCGAATGGCTCGCTCGCTACTTCCCGGCCCCCGAGGATGCCCCGGCAAGCCCCGAGGAGCAGGCCGACCAAGCCCTGGCCGAAGGCGATCCGGCAACGGCACAGGCCATCTACACGGACCTGATCGAACAGTACCCGGAGCACTACGCCTACCAGATCGCGCTGGCCAAGGTGCTAGTCGCCCAGCAAAAGGACGATGACGCCCGCGCCCTGCTCGACGCTCTGCCCCCGGAAGAGCGCGATGGCCCGGCGGCGCGCGGCGTTCGTGCCAGCATTGAATTCGCGGAAGAAGCACCGGATGCCGCCCAGTTGGCAGCGCTCGACGGGCGCGATGACAGCGAAGCCAACTACCTGAGAGCCCTGCGCCGTGTCGCCGACGGTGACTATGAAACCGGCCTGGAAGCGTTGCTGGCGGTGATGAAATCCGACCGCGCCTACGGCGACGACCTGGCGCGCAAGACGCTGCTACGCGTCTTCGACGCCCTAGGTGCCGACCACCCCCTGACGGTCAGCTATCGTCGCAAGCTGTTCGCCCTGCTCTACTGAGCCGGGCTGGGCTCGGCGCATTGGGCTCGGCGCTTTGGGCTCGGTGCATTGGGCTCGGTGCATTGGACCGAATGAGCCGGACTGAACGAGCGGGGACGATGGCGTTGGGGCTCAGGCAAGTTGAACCAGACGCGCGGCCCCGGGCGCGTTGAACCAGACGCGCGGCCCCGGGCGCGTTAAACCAGACGGGCGGCCGACCGCCAGCAATAATAGACGCCCCTGACCCGGGAAAAACGGGCCAGGGGCGTCTCGTCGAGGGTACCCGGCGGCGCCGGTGAGCGTCTCAACCCAGCGCGTCATCCAGGCGCTCAAGCGCTTTTTCAAGCTGCACGGCGGTAGTGCCGAAGTTCAATCGCACGAAGCCCGGCCAGCCGAAGTCTGCCCCGTCAGACAGCGCCACCCCGGCCGCCTCGAGCAGCGCCGCCGCCGGCGACG
>Ga0114954_1000265_pt1 | contig 19476 bp, 18 predicted proteins | sample Porto_4metaG_FD_87299 | JGI IMG/M metagenome (GOLD analysis project Ga0114954, IMG submission 87299) | Marine algal microbial communities from Porto, Portugal - Porto_4 metaG | ecosystem: Host-associated > Algae > Red algae > Unclassified | place: Portugal: Porto | collected 2015-02-02
CGATCAAGGGCTCACCGGTGCATGAGTCGCCCCTCGGGTTATTTTCACCCGAAGAGGATGGTGAGCTGCTCGAGAAGGAGTTCGGCATTCCCCAGCGTTGCCTGCGCTCGGTGATGTCGCCTTGGGCGGCCAAGCGCCTCAAGGAGGCCGGCGGCGATATCTCCGAATTTCGCGTCGTGCGCCTGTATCCCTCGCGCCTCAACCAGATCGCTATCTCCAAGACCGAGCCGGGCGATGAGAACAACCAGGATATTTCGTCGCTGGTGGGTAAGGTCGATATCCGCCAGCTGGAGCTCTACTCCCAGGACGATCCCGACGCCTATAGCTTCTCCGGTGGGCTGTGTCGGGCCAACCAGGGCTTGATGGAGTTTGTCGAGATGTTCAAGGCGCCGATCAAGGTGCTGCATCCGCTACTGACGGCGACCCAGGAAGGCAATTACAACCCGACCGAAGGCATGGGCGCGATTCCCTTCGATGGCGTGGTGCTGGCGCACTCCAACGAGAGCGAGTGGCAGGCTTTCCGCAACAATCGCAACAACGAGGCCTTCCTCGATAGGGTCTATATCGTCAAGGTGCCGTACTGCCTGCGAGTCTCGGAAGAGATCAATATCTACCGCAAGCTGCTCGAGCATTCGACGCTGAACAATGCTCCCTGTGCACCGGACACGCTACGCATGCTGGCGCAATTTTCGGTGCTGTCGCGGCTCAAGGAACCGGAAAACTCCAGCGTCTACTCCAAGATGCGGGTCTACGATGGGGAAAACCTCAAGGATACCGACCCCAAGGCCAAGTCGATCCAGGAGTATCGGGATGGCGCCGGTGTCGACGAAGGCATGGACGGGCTCTCGACCCGCTTCGCCTTCAAGATCCTGTCCAAGGTCTTCAACTTCGATAACCATGAGGTGGCGGCGAACCCGGTGCATCTGCTGTACGTGCTCGAACAGCGCCTGGAGCAGGAACAGCTGCCCAAGGAGGCCTTCGAGCGCTATCTGCGTTACATCAAGGAATACCTTGCACCGCGCTACGTGGACTTCATCGGCAAGGAAATTCAGACCGCGTATCTCGAGTCCTACTCCGAGTATGGTCAGAATATCTTCGATCGCTACGTGACCTACGCCGATTTCTGGATTCAGGATCAGGAGTATCGCGATCCCGAGACCGGCGAGCTGTTCAATCGCCAGTCGCTTAACGACGAGCTCGAGAAGATTGAAAAGCCGGCAGGCATCTCCAATCCCAAGGATTTTCGTCACGAAGTGGTCAACTTCGTCCTTCGCGCTCGTGCTCAGAACAACGGCATGAATCCGGGATGGCAGTCCTACGAGAAGCTGCGCGGGGTCATCGAGCACAAGATGTTTGCCAACACCGAGGAGCTGCTGCCGGTCATTTCGTTCAATGCCAAGGCATCCTCGTCGGATCTGAAGAAGCATCAGGACTTCGTCGCTCGCATGGTTGAGCGTGGCTATACCGAGAAACAGGTAAGGCTGCTCTCCGAGTGGTACCTGAGGGTGCGTAAGTCACAGTAGTGACGTATCGGTCGTGACCGCGCGGGGCGGCATGGTGTCGCCCCGTGACCCACACTGGGCGCCCAGGAGGACCCGATGACCTATTTCATCGATCGTCGTGCCAACGCCAAGCACAAGAGCGCGGTCAACCGTCAGCGCTTCCTCGACCGCTACCGGACCCATATCAAGCGGTCGGTGGAGGAGGCGGTCAATCGTCGCTCGATCACCGATATGGAGCGCGGTGAGAAGGTTTCCATCCCCAGTCGCGACATCTCCGAGCCGGTGTTCCAGCACGGTCCCGGCGGACGGCGCTCGATCATCGCTCCCGGTAACCGCGAATTCGAAGAAGGCGATCGCCTGAGGCGGCCCGGCGGCTCAGGTGGTGGGGGTGATGGCAGTGGCGAAGGCGGTGCGTCCAACCAGGGCGAGGGGGTGGATGAGTTCGCCTTTACCCTGACCCGTGAGGAGTTTCTCGAGTTCGTCTTCGATGGGTTGGAGCTGCCGCACCTCGAGCGCAAGCCGTTGGTCGATGTCGAAGAGGTGCGCCCGGTGCGTGCCGGGGTATCGCGGGACGGAGTGCCGGCGCGGATCAATATCGTGCGCTCCATGCGCGAGGCCCAGGCCAGACGCATCGCCATGCGCGCGCCGATCCGTCGGGCCCTGCGCGAAGCCCAGGAGGCACTGGCCCTGGAGGAGCGCAAGGATCCGGTGCTGCGCAATCCCGCTCGTGTTCAGGAACTCAAGACCGAGATCGAGCGCCTCGAGAAGCGTCTCGAGGCGGTGCCGTTCATCGACACCTATGACCTGCGCTACAACCATCTGATCAATCAGCCCCAGCCGTCGAGCAAGGCGGTGATGTTCTGTGTCATGGACGTGTCTGGCTCCATGACCCAGGCCCACAAGGACATCGCCAAACGCTTTTTCCTGTTGCTGTATCTGTTCCTTGAGCGCAGCTACGAGCGCGTGGAACTGGTCTTCGTTCGTCACCACACCGCCGCCAAGGAGGTCGATGAGGAGGAGTTCTTCTACTCCCGCGAGACCGGGGGGACCATCGTCTCGAGTGCATTGACGCTGGTCGACGAGATCATCGACAAGCGTTACCCCCCAGCCCAGTGGAACCTCTATGTGGCTCAGGCATCCGATGGGGATAACTGGGACGATGACTCGGTCAACTGCCGAGAGCTGTTATCCGATTCACTGATGTCGCGGCTGCAATACTTCACCTACGTGGAGATCACTCCCCACGCCCATCAGGCGCTATGGGAGGAGTACGAACGGGTCGAGGCGGAGTACCCCGATCGGTTTGCCATGCGCCAGATCGTGGAGCCGGGCGACATCTATCCGGTGTTCCGTGCGCTGTTCAAGCGGCGTGAATCCGCGTAGGCCTGGGCGTGCTAGGAGGCAAGGCGACAAGCCTCGTCGGCAAGGCCAGGAACCGCCTGGCGAACACGCGAGAGTCGCTGGTGCCGGATACGGCGGGCTTGTCGAGACCGCTACGCGACAGGAGGGAAGGCCATGAACCGCATGTCCGTGAGCAGCAGTAGCCGGCGCAGCAAGCCCATTGCGACGGGCTCGGACTGGAACTTCGAGACACTCACCGAGTTCGAGGTTGAAATCTCGAGGCTCGCCGATGAGTACCGCCTCGATACCTATCCGAACCAGATCGAAGTCATCACCACCGAGCAGATGATGGACGCCTATGCCAGCGTTGGCATGCCGGTGGGCTACCATCATTGGTCCTTCGGCAAGCAGTTCCTTGCCGTCGAGCAGGCCTATCGCCGCGGGCAGATGGGGCTGGCTTACGAGCTGGTGATCAACTCCGACCCCTGTATCGCCTACCTGATGGAAGAGAACACCCTGATGATGCAGGTGTTGGTCATGGCTCATGCCTGCTATGGCCACAACTCTTTCTTCAAGGGCAACTACCTGTTTCGCACCTGGACCGACGCGTCTTCCATCGTCGATTACCTGGTATTCGCCAGGAAGTATCTGACCCAGTGCGAGGAGCGTCACGGCGTTCAGGCGGTGGAGCAGCTACTCGATGCCTGCCATGCGCTGCAGAACTACGGCGTCGATCGCTACAAGCGCCCCTCGCCGGTCTCGCCGGAAGAGGAGTCGCGCCGTCAGGCGGAGCGTGAAGAGTACCTCCAGACCCAGGTCAACACCCTATGGCGGACCATTCCCACGGGCGTGCCCGGAGCGCCTACCCTGGGCGCAGGTGATGCGGACGACAACGACCCGCTTGGCCTTCACGAAGGAGGCCGCTATCCGCCGGAACCCCAGGAGAACCTGCTCTACTTCATCGAGAAGAATGCACCGCTGCTGGCGCCCTGGCAGCGAGAGGTGGTGCGGATCGTGCGTAAGCTTGCCCAGTACTTTTACCCGCAGCGTCAGACCCAGGTCATGAACGAAGGCTGGGCGACGTTCTGGCACTACACCCTGATGAACCGCCTGTTCGACGAAGGGGCGGTTGATGAAGGGCTGATGCTGGAGTTCCTGCAATCCCACACCGCCGTGGTCAGTCAGCCGGCCTTCGATAGTCCCTATTACAACGGCATCAACCCTTACGCGCTCGGGTTCGCCATCTTTACCGACTTGAGGCGGATCTGCGAGAGCCCTGAGGATGAAGATCGCGAGTGGTTTCCCGATATCGCCGGCAGCGATTGGCGCGAGACGCTCAATTTTGCCATGCGCAATTTCAAGGACGAGTCGTTTATCCAGCAGTTCCTGTCCCCCAAGGTCATTCGCGATCTAAAGCTGTTTCAGATCGTCGACGACGATCAGGAGGAAATGCTCGAGGTGGCGGCCATTCATGATGAGCGCGGCTATCGCCGGGTGCGCGAGGCGCTGTCCGCTCAGTATGCGTTATCGCTCAGGGAGCCGAACATTCAGGTCTACGAGGCCGATATCCGCGGTGATCGTTCGCTGACGCTGCGGCACGTGCAGGACCAGCGGCGACCGCTGGCGCGTAGCGTCTATCCGGTGATCCGCCATCTGCATCAATTGTGGGGGTTCCCGGTCAGGCTTGAATCCATCGAGGGAGATGATGTCGTGCGTCGCTATCATTGGCCGCTGCCCGATGCCGAAGAGAGCGGTGGCTGAAAATGACGACAAGCTCGTCGAGGTTCGGCCGGTCGAGGGTGGCGTCCGTGCGGTGAGGCCGGGGTTGCCGAGGCTTTGCGGGTGTTGCCGGTGGCGCCACGACGAGCATTGTTACGACGCCGGGGCAAAAGAATGCCCGCGCCAGTCAAGGGCGCGGGCATTTTCATGATGATGCGAGTAGTGGCGAAAGCGCCGAGGGGTCAGGCTTTGGCCGTCCAGGACTGGCACCATCCTTCGGGGGCTACGCTGTTCTGGGGGAACAGCTGGCAGCCTTCGGTTTCGGCATTGAAGAACATGCAGTTGGCGCAGTTTTCACCTTCTTCGTAGGCGGCATTTCCACTGGCTTCGCTGGCGGTTTCCACATAGCCCAGCGCCTTGGCCTGAGCATTGTCCATCTCGAGTCGCGGCAAGTCTTGTGCAAGCGCGCTGCGGGACAGGACACCGGCCCCCAGGGGCAGGGCGGCGACGGCAAACAGGCTGTTGCGCAAAAAGTCACGACGGCTGTTCGTGGCCATGGGCACTCCTCATCGGTTGTCGTTGCTGATTTGTCATGGTCGGTCTCGAGTCTGGGTCATTGCCCCGACTTCTGGTTATGAGGGTGGCGTGCACCCGCTGGCCACTATCGAGTAGCCAGGCTCTCAGATTAGCCAAGCGTGGCAGGGAAGGCGAATAGCGAGACGCGAAATGCGTCAATCCGTCGCGCGAACTATCGCGGTCGGCGTTGGCCATCGACCGGCCAGACTGAGCCTGGAGTGTCGCGATCGTGACCGGCCACGCGATGTCCCGGCGGGTGTCGATCGCCTCGACGGGTGCTGTGGGCAATGGCCGGCGCCGGGCCGGTCGCCGCCCGGGTGCTGCCGGTGGGGGGACGCTGATATACTGAGATGCTCAGGGCCCCCTTGCCAGGCGGCGACGTCCTCCGGGGCTTGTGCCGCGCGAGGTATGGCGATTTCCCGACACCTGGTTTCCGCCCGCCAGGGCCGATCCAAGGCGAACCATTGAAGGAGTGTGACCATGCAGAATGCGGTGATCCTGATAAACACTGACAAGGGCCAGGTCAAGGCGGTCGCCGAGCGCCTGGCCGATGTTGATGGCATCAGTGAGGTCTACTCGACTTGCGGGCGTTACGACCTGGTGGCAATAGCTCGCACTCGGGATTTCGAGAGCCTGGCTGAGCTCGTCACCGAGCGGCTGAACGCGGTGGAAGGCATCGCCGATACCGAGACACTGAACGCCATGCAAGTGCATTCGCGCCACGATCTCGAGACGATGTTCTCTCTCGGGTGGTGATGCGAATGCTTGCCAGCCTTGCCCGGGCCGCGACCCGCGGTCACGACGAATGAGCCTGGACCTCTCGCTGTCGCGGGTGCTGCCGCGGCCTCGCCATTTCTTGATCACCTTGGTCATGGTCGTCGGTGGTGCGCTGCTGTGGCACTCCACCGAGCAGGGCTATCGCGATCGCATGAGCTGGATGGGGGTGACGGAATGGAACGAGCCCGGTGTGCTTGCCTTCAGTCGCGTGTTGCGCAACGACGGCTATCTACTGGGGTGGTCGGATATCCGTGTCGGGGCGCTTTGGACCAGCTACGAACTGAGCGCGGTAAATGAGACGGATATCGGGCCGCGGCCGTCCTTTCAGGGCGATTGGCGGACCCTGTGGCCGATTTCCACCAGCAGCTATTCCGGCAGTGGTTATGATCGCGGCCATCTCGCCCCGAACTATGCCATGGCATCGATGGGGGGAGTCGATGCCCAGAGAGACAGCTTTCTGATGAGCAACATGCTGCCCCAGAAGCCGAATCTCAATCGCCAGTTGTGGCAGCGCCTGGAAGAGGTGGTCATGGATCGCTTCTTGCCGCGATTCGGCCGGCTGCAGGTGATTACCGGCCCGATATACGCTGAGCTGTCGGTGGCCAGCCTGCTCGATCGAGTCGGGTTCGTCGAGGTTCCTGACGCGTTCTACAAGATTGTCGTGGTGCCGGGCGACACCCCGCGAGCCCTGGCCTTTATCATGCCCCAGGACGTGAGCGGCGGTGAGCCCCTGGATCGCTTTCTGGTCAGTATCGATGAGGTCGAGGCGCTCACCGGCCTGAATTTCCTGCCGCGCCTGTCCGCATCTGCGGCGCCGGCTTGGGAGGCTTCCGCCGGCGTCGGTAACTGGCAGTTATCCCAGGTGGCCAATCTGCCGGGGCGCTTCTAGCGCTTGCCTGGTGTCCGCGCAGGGCGACGTGGAGCCTGCCGTCGGCGAATGGGCCTGGAGGCGTGTGACGACGAGGAGCGCTGAGGGCTTTGCTTGCCTGCGGGTCGCCGTGTTGGCATTGCGGGGTGTCGTGCAGGTCGTCGTGCAGGAGCGCGGTGCGAGTCGGCATCGGTGGTGGGAGCCTTGGCGCGATGCAGGAGGGCGGCGCCTCTGCCGTATCGTCAAAAAACAGGCACAAAAAAACCGCGTCGATGCGCGGTTTTCGGGTCGGTCCGATCGGCCGCCGGGGCGGTCGTTATCGTCCGGGTGCCTTGAGCAGGCCTGCAGTCACATCACACGATTGGTGCCCAGGAGAGGACTTGAACCTCCACGTCCATAAGGACACTAGCACCTGAAGCTAGCGCGTCTACCAATTCCGCCACCTGGGCGAACACGACACTGCGATCTGACAAAGAGCGTAACGATGCTTCCATCGTTGCTGACCCGAGGGTCAATGGTGCCCAGAAGAGGACTTGAACCTCCACGTCCATAAGGACACTAGCACCTGAAGCTAGCGCGTCTACCAATTCCGCCATCTGGGCAAGTGGCGCGTATGTTACCGAAACGCCGCCATATTGCAAGCCCTCCTGGCGGGGTTCTGCCGAAGTTTTTTGCTCTATCGGGCCGAATTCCGCTGTATCTGGGCTTTCTTATGGTTGGGTGCGGCTCTACCCGGCGCTATACTGCGCGGATGACAAGTGAATCGAATGAAAAGACCGCACGCTCGCGCCTGGGTGCCGGCGCCCAGTTGCCGTCACTGACCCTGCCAAGGATGCTCACCGCATGACTCACTGGACGCTCGAAAGCGACGCCCAAGCCAGCCGCGAAGCCCACAAGTACGACAAGCCCGCTCCCTCCCGGGACTACCTTCTTCAGCGCCTGGAGGAGGTCGGTGCGCCGATCACCCATGAGGCCATGAGCGATGAGCTGGGCCTCGATGACGAGGATCTGCGCGAGGCCGTGCGTCGACGCCTGGCCGCCATGGAGCGCGACGGCCAGGTGCTGCGCAACCGTCGCAGTGCCTACGCGCTGATCGACAAGCTCGACCTGATCAAGGGTAAGGTGCTGGGGCACCGAGACGGGTTCGGCTTCCTGCTGCGTGATGATGGCAAGAAGCCTGATCTGGTCATGCCGCCGCGACAGATGCGCCGGGTGTTCCATGGGGACCACGTCCTGGTACGCGTCAGCGGGCGTGACCGGCGCGGCCGTGATGAGGCCACCGTCGTCGAGGTGCTGGCACGCAACACCCAGACCATCGTCGGCGTCTATCGCCAGAATACGCCGGAGTTCGGGATCTTGATCCCGGAGAACAATCGCGTCACTCAGGAAGTGATCATCCCTCACAGTGCCTGCGGCGGTGCCCAGGACGGGCAGGTCATCTCGGCGCGCATCGTCAAGCAGCCCGAGACCCGCGTGCAGCCGGTAGGCGAGGTCATCGAGGTGCTGGGGGAGCGCATGGACCCTGGCATGGAGATCGACATCGCGCTGCGTAGCTACGAGATTCCGGATCAGTTTCCGCCGGAGGTCGTCGACCAGATCGCGAGCATGTCAGCCGAGGTGGAAGAGGCCGACAAAGCGCACCGTATCGATCTGCGTGACCAACCGTTGGTGACCATCGATGATGAGTCCGCCAAGGACTTCGATGATGCCGTCTGTGCCTACAAGACCAAGTCGGGTAGCTGGAAGCTTCTGGTCGCCATCGCCGACGTGTCGCATTATGTGCGCCCAGGCAGTCCGCTGGATCAGGAAGCCATCACCCGGGGCAACTCGGTGTATTTTCCTGGCCAAGTGGTGCCGATGCTGCCAGAGCTTCTGTCCAACGGGCTCTGCTCGCTGAACCCGGGTGTCGATCGCCTTGCCCTGGTCTGCGAGATGAACATCTCCAAGACCGGTGTGATCAGTCGCTATCGCTTCTATGAGGCGGTCTTCCGCTCACACGCCCGCCTGACCTATAACAAGGTGGCGTCCATCCTCCAGGACGAGGGTGAGCAGGGCGATGCACTGCGTGAAGAGTACAAGGCGCTGGTGCCGTCGCTGAAGAACCTCAATAGCCTGTATGAACTTCTGCGTCAGGCGCGCACCGAGCGCGGTGCCATCGACTTCGAGACCACCGAAACGGCCATCGTGTTCAACGACGAGCGCAAGATCGAGAAGATCGTCCCGCGCTCGCGCAACGATGCCCACAAGATCATCGAAGAGTGCATGTTGGCGGCCAACGTCGCCACGGCGCGCTTTCTCGACAAGCACGACCTGCCGGCGCTGTATCGGATCCATGAGCGCCCTTCGCCGGAGCGCCTGGACAAGCTGCGCCTGTTCCTCAACGAGCTTGGCCTCTCGGTCGGCGGCGGCGATGCGCCGACGCCCCAGGACTATCGTGATCTGGCCGAAGCCATCAAGGGTCGTGATGACGCCGATATCATCCAGACGGTGATGCTGCGTTCGATGAGTCAGGCGGTGTACTCGCCGCACAACGAAGGCCACTTCGGCCTGGCCTATCAGGCTTATGCGCACTTCACTTCGCCGATCCGGCGTTATCCCGACCTGCTGGTCCACCGTGCCATCCGTTCGGTGATTCGCGGGCCGCGTCAGACCAATACGGTACTGCGGGCCGAGGGCGCGCCGGTCGAGCCGCCGAGCAAGTGGTGCCCGTATACCTTCGAGCAGATGCTCGAGCTCGGTGAGCATAGCTCGATGACGGAGCGCCGCGCCGACGACGCCACCCGCGACGTGGAAGACTGGCTCAAGTGCGAGTTCATGTCCGACAAGCTTGGCGAGGTCTACGATGGCACGATCGCCTCCGTGACCGGGTTCGGCATCTTCGTGCGGCTGGATGAGGTCTACGTCGAAGGTCTGGTGCATGTCACCTCGCTGCCCTCGGACTACTATCACTACGAGGCCGAGAAGCACCGTCTCAAGGGCGAGCGCACCGGTACCAGCTATCGCCTCGGCGATGGCGTCACCGTGCAGGTGGCTCGAGTCGATCTGGACGAGCGCAAGATCGACTTCGACATGGGGGACGACAAACCGCGCCCTCGGCGTGCGCCGCGCAAGCGTCGCTCGGGCGATACAGCGAAGAAAGGGGCCGATCAGGGCGCCGCTGGGCCGACGTCGAAGAAGGATGACAAGTCCGGCAAGGACAGTCAGCGCAAGGGCGGCCGTCGCCGTCGCGGCCCGCGCCGTGGCGCTCGTCAGGATAACAGGTAAGCGATCATGGCGAACCCGAAGAAGGGCGCTCGGCAGAGCGGCAAGCCTGCCCCCGGTTCCGGCAAGCCCGGGAGCAGGGCGGCAAAGGAGGGCGTGTCGGCGTCGGATCGCAGTGCCGGCCGCCCCAGGGGCGAGCGGCGCCGGCCTGCCTCCCCGTCTCCGGCGGTGCCTGGGGGCTTGGACGGCGTGTTCGGCGTACACGCGGTGCGAGCGCTGCTCGAACGTGGTGAGTCGCCCAGGGAGCTGTGGGTCCAGGAGGGCGACGCCGGTCGCCGCCTGGCGGCGCTGGTCGACGTCGCGCGTGGGCGGGGAGCGCGACTGAAGAGCGTGGCCCGAGAGGAGCTCGATGCGCTCTCCCACGGCGCGTCCCACCAGGGCATCGTGGCCTTCTGTCCGCCCTTGACGCCGGAAAGCGAGGAGTCGTTGTGGCACAAGCTGAAGGCCTGGCCGCTGGACGCTCCTCCGTTGCTGTTGATTCTTGATGGCGTCACCGACGTGCACAACGTCGGGGCTTGCCTGCGCAGCGCCGATGCTGCCGGGGTGCATGGCGTCATCGTGCCCAAGGATCGCGCCGCACCGCTGAATGCCACGGTGCGCAAGGTCGCCTGTGGTGCGGCCGAGAGCGTGCCGGTGTATCAAGTGACCAATCTGGTCCGGGCGATGGACAAGCTGAAGACGCTCGGGGTCTGGATCACCGGCACCGCCGGTGAGGCCGAGGCGAGCCTTTACCAGGCCGACTTCAGCGGCCCGACGGCTCTGGTCATGGGCGCCGAAGGCAAGGGCATGCGACGCTTGACCCGAGAGGCCTGCGATACCCTGATCAAGCTGCCGATGGCGGGCCAGGTGTCGAGCCTGAACGTGTCGGTGGCGACCGGTATCTGTCTGTTTGAAGCCGTGCGCCAGCGCGTTTCCAGCGCCTAGCTTGCACCCCATCCCCGCACTCTATAGAATACCTGCGCCCGTGCATCCTGTGCGGGCACAGGTTTTTTTACTATCACTCCTTGCTTCCCTGGTGACGGGTCAATCCCAGTCCCGCGGAAGCTGCCAAACCGAAAGGAGAATCCATGCGTCACTACGAGATCGTCTTCATGGTCCACCCGGACCAGAGTGAGCAGGTTCCGGCCATGGTCGAGCGTTATACCAGCATCGTCACCGAAAATGCCGGTACCGTTCACCGTCTCGAGGATTGGGGCCGCCGTCACCTGGCTTACCCGATCAACAAGATTCACAAGGCTCACTACGTGCTGATGAACGTCGAGTGCAGCGGCGAGACTCTCGAGGAAATCGAGAATATCTTCCGTTTCAACGACGCCATCATTCGCAGCCTGGTGGTGCGCTGCAAGGAAGCCATCACCGAAGCGTCTCCGATGATGAAGCCGGTGGAAGACAAGCGTGCTCGTCGCGAAGAAAAGCCGCGCACCGCTGAATCCGCCTAAGCTCGGCATCCACGCCCTGCATTGCACGTATTAAGGAGTCTTATACATGGCACGCTTTTTCCGTCGCCGTAAGTTCTGCCGTTTCACCGCTGAAGGCGTGAAGCAGATCGATTACAAGGATCTGGACACGCTCAAGGCCTACGTCACCGAGACCGGCAAGATCGTTCCTAGCCGCATCACTGGTACCAAGGCCCGTTATCAGCGCCAGCTGTCCACCGCGATCAAGCGCGCGCGTTACCTGGCTCTGCTGCCCTACACCGACAGCCACCAGTAAGGCGTTAGCCGATGCTGCCTGTCGCCCGATGGTCGATGAAAGGCACACCGCAAGCCGCCTTGGTGGCTCTGGTGGCGTCATTGATCCCGTGGTTGTTCTGGTTCGGTGCGGCGATCGCGACTCTGGTGACCCTGCGGCGGGGCATGGCCCCGGCGCTGCCGGTCATCGTTGCCGCGGCGGTGCCGGCGGGCTGGTGGTGGACTCAGGGCGATCCGATCCCCCTGACCACCACCTTGCTCACGGTACTGATGGCGATCGTGTTGCGAGCTCGCACGCGCTGGAGCGAGGCGCTCATCGTGGGCGTTCTGGCCGGTGCGGCGATGATCCAGATCGGCGTGTTCCTGCCCAAGGCAGACACCGCCATGATGCTGGAGCAGCTGCGCCAGAGTTCGACGGACGTGGCCGCCATGCTCGACGAACTGGCCGCCAGTGGCGTGGATGCCACGCAGCTCGCGGAACTGGTCATCAGTGGCGTCACCGGCCTGGTCGTGATGCTCACCGCGGTGGCCTGTCTGGCGCTGGGGCGCAGCTGGCAGGCGGGGCTCTATAACCCGGGCGGGTTCCGGGAAGAGTTCCACGCGTTGCGCCTTGGCCGTCGCGAGCTTTTGATCGTGGTCGCGCTGGTGGCCTTCGGGACCCTGCTTGGCTTGCCGAGTGTCGGCATGCTGGTTTGGATCCCGCTGCTGATGGCAGGCATTGGATTAACGCATGGTGTAGTTGGACGTAAAGGGATGAACGGGTTGTGGCTGGTAGCGTTCTATGTGCTGCTGATTACCACCTGGCCCATGATACTCATCGTGCTGTTTGTGGCTCTGATCGATACCTTCGCGGACTTCCGCGGTCGACTGGCCCACAACGACTGACAAGAGGTTTACGAGATGGAAGTCATTCTGCTCGACAACATTGGCAAGCTGGGCGGTCTCGGTGACAAGGTCACCGTCAAGCCTGGATACGGCCGCAACTACCTGGTGCCTTACGGTCTCGCCGTGCCGGCCACCAAGGACAACATCGCTGCCTTTGAAGCCCAGCGTGCCGAGCTCGAAGCTCAGGCCGCCGAGCGCAAGGCCGAAGCCGAAGCGCGCGCCGAGCAGCTCAACGACATCGAGCTGTCTCTGGTCGCCAAGTCTGGTGACGAAGGTAAGCTGTTCGGCTCCATCGGTCCGCGTGACCTGGCCGACGCTATCTCCAGCGCTGGTATCGAAGTCGCCAAGAGCGAAGTTCGCATGCCGGAAGGTCCGATTCGCCAGACCGGTGAGTACGACATCGTCCTACACCTGCATGCCGAAGTCGACGCTGCGGTTCGCGTGGTTGTGGTCGCCGAATAAGGCACACAGTCACCGGACGTGAAGGGCGCGGGAGTCTTCCCGCGCCTTTTTTGCGTCTGCGTTTTCGCTGCCACCCCGTGCTTCAGGTGTGGTAGGTGCGGGCCTTCGGGTAGAATACGCCTGCCCGCGAATCCGAGGTGAGTGAATGAGTGACGCCCGACAAGTCGATCAGGAAACCGCTGCGCTGAAGGTGCCGCCGCATTCCCTGGAGGCCGAGCAATCGGTGCTCGGGGGCTTGATGCTCGACAATCAGGCCTGGGATGGGGTGGCCGAGCGTCTGGTCGCCGATGATTTTTATCGCTACGAGCACCGCCTGATCTTCAACGCCATGATCGCCCTGGCGGAAGGCAGTCACCCGCTGGACGTGGTGACGCTGTCCGAAGCCCTCGAGGGACGCGATCAGCTCGATACCGTGGGTGGGCTGGCGTATCTGGCGGAGTTGGCGCGCAACACGCCATCGGCGAGCAACATTCGCGCCTACGGCGATATCGTGCGTGAGCGGGCGACGTTCAGGAAGCTGATCCAGGCCTCGAATCAGATCGCCGAGGGAGCCTTCAATCCCAACGGTCGCAACTCCGACGAGCTGGTCAATGAGGCCGAGCGGCTGGTGTTCCAGATCAGCGAGGACCGGCCCAAGACCGGTGGCCCCATCGGCATGAGCGAGCTGCTGACCAAGGCCGTCGATCGTATCGATGAGCTGTTCAACATGCAGGGCCAGATGACCGGGCTCTCCACCGGCTTTCGGGACCTGGACGACATGACCTCGGGCTTGCAGCCGTCGGACCTGGTGATCGTGGCCGGTCGCCCATCGATGGGCAAGACGACCTTCGCCATGAACCTGGTCGAGCATGCGGTGGTGTCCAGCGACAAGCCGGTGGTGGTGTTCTCCATGGAGATGCCCGCGGAATCCTTGATGCTCAGGGTGCTGTCGTCGCTGGGGCGGATCGACCAGACCCGGGTGCGTAGCGGTCAGCTGGAGGATGAAGATTGGCCGCGGCTGACCTCGGCGGTGAACCTGCTCAAGGATAAGCAGCTATTTATCGATGATACCGCGGCGTTGTCGCCGAACGAGATGCGTTCGCGGATTCGCCGAATCGTCCGTGAGCACGGCAATATCGCCCTGATCATGATCGACTATCTGCAGCTGATGCAGATTCCCGGATTTTCCGAGAACCGCACCGGGGAGATCTCCGAGATTTCGCGCTCGCTCAAGGGGCTGGCCAAGGAGTTTGGCTGTCCGGTGGTGGCACTGTCACAGCTCAACCGCTCCCTGGAGCAGCGGCCCAACAAGCGCCCGGTGATGTCGGACCTGCGGGAATCTGGCGCTATCGAGCAGGACGCCGACCTGATCGGCTTCGTCTATCGTGATGAGGTCTACAATCCGGATAACCCCGACAACAAGGGGCTGGCGGAATTCATCATCGGCAAGCAGCGTAACGGCCCCATCGGCGCGGTGCACATGGCGTTCATCGGCAAGTACACTCGCTTCGAGGACCTGGCGCCGGATAGCTACGGTGACACCTTCGGTGAATGATCCGGTGGGTTTGCACAGCCAGCGCGTCGCGTGGGCTGTTGCGCCTCGGCCCCGAGTGCGACCAGCACTCGCGCCGACCAGCGAGACAGGCGAGGTGGTGGTACGGCGGAGTCGCCGCATCGACGGCCTTGAGCCTGGCGACCGGGGCCGTATAATGCCGTCCCTTGTTTTCCCCAATCCCTTCCCCTGACTGGAGGCCCATATGGCAGGCGGATTCCGACGTGGTAATCGACAACGCACCCCGAAACTCGAGGGGCGTGGCGAACTGAGCTCTCTCGAGCGCGAGGGGCCGTTCAAGGAATGGCTGGGCATGCCGGATCTCTATCGCTACCACCTGGTGGTGGAAGGTGTGGATTACAGCTACCAGACCGAAGACTCCGAGGTGCCCGTCAAGGTGGGTGACAAGGTGGTGTTTCGCTACAAGGAAACGAAGGCCGGCAATTGGATCGACCGCAACTCCCTGGGCAAGGCCATCGACCCCTCCGAGTATCAGTGATCCTGGTGATGTGATCTGATGCCACTGGCAAAAAGGCGTTCCGCTGCGCGGAGCGCCTTTTTTGGTCTGGGCTCTTGGTGGCAGGGGCAGGGATGATGAGGACGCGCGGCGCCGGCTCATTTTTGGGCGCACTATCGACGACTTTGGTGTCGTTCTTTGCTTTGGCTGCCTTTAGGCAGCCACGCTGGCCCGGCTTGCGCTAAGGTGGGAACCCGCGTGCCTGACCCAGGTCGGAAAACGCTCATTTGCGTCATCGTTCTGTCACCTTGTGCTGCCAGGCTGTGCGATGATCCTGTCAGGAGCGAAGTCCAGGCCCTGGGGCCGATGCCGCGTCGTCCTGTTACCGTTGACGTACCCCGCAGGGATGGCATTGCCAGCCGATTGGCCCAGGGCACAACGCCAAAGGGCGGGACGGCGCCGATGAGCCAGCGACGCTCCGCACCGAGATGCTCGCGAGGGTGTCCCGTTGCGTCGAGTGGCGCGTCCAGGACGGCGTGTCGCGTCGGCCAAACCGAAGTACGATCAGATGCAGAACTCTGCAAAACGCTTGAAAGAGGCGAGAGATATAATGGATTTCAACGATTTAAAGGCCTTTGTCGGCCATCATGACAACTTCGAAATACGCGTGATCAGCCATTCCGGCAGTCGCATCCATCAGGTCGAGCTCGAGGATGTAGAGGGGCAGCGCCATCTGCTTTGCCGTCGCGGCAAACCGGTGCTGTTTCGCTCCCTGGACGACGTCTACCTGGAGCTCAAGCGGGCCGGAATTCACCGTGCGTACCTGGTCCAGCACGTGGCCCAGGATGAAGTCGTTGGCCGAGACGCCCACTACCAGGAGGCGCTGGCCTCCCGCATGCCGCTGGTCTTCTGATCCGGCGCCTGGCTTGTTGAGTTCGCTTGCGCCGCCTGGAGTGAAATGACGGCGCCTGTCTTCCTCTTCGCCCGCCATCCCTTCGCCTATCCTTCCTTCTGCGCTGCCCCGTGTGGTTAAACGTGTTCCGGCCCTTTTTTCCTGGCCGCCGCCCCCTGTAACCCGGAACTCGTCACGCACCTGTGCGTCATGCCCACCTGAGCCACCGGGTAGCGCCAGACCCTGTCCGGCTCGGCGTCGTTGGTGGGCGTGACCCTGGCGACGAAGGTCGTCGAAAAAGACGCGGGATCTTGCCTGCGAGGCGGCGCCTGACTCGGCAGTTCGCTCCTGACACGACGCAATTTCCCGGGCATGAATTCGCCAATAATTGGTCCAATGAGGGGAATGCAATAACTCTATTCGGCGCTATGGTCCGGACAGTGATACGCTTTGTGCGATTCTTTCAAGGATGCTTCGACCATGGCCCATCGTGACTTCGACGCCACTTCTTCCGGCACGCCCCCCTCAACGATCGAGCACGGACACCAGCCGAGCCACGCGCCGAGCGATCATCCAGAATTGGCGACGGCGAAGGTCGGAGTGCTGGTGGTCAACCTGGGGACGCCGGACGCGACCAACTACTGGTCGGTGCGGCGTTATTTGAGTGAGTTTCTGTCGGACCGTCGGGTGGTCGACTATCCCCGCTGGTTGTGGCAGCCGCTGCTGCAGCTGGTCATTCTGAGTCGACGCCCTTTCGCGTCCGGCAAGGCCTACCGGGGCATTTGGAACACCGAGCGCGACGAGAGTCCGCTGCTGACCATCACCCGTCAGCAGAGCGAGAAGCTGGCCGCTGATCTGCACGAGACATACGGCGATCGCGTCGAGGTGGCCTTTGGCATGCGCTATGGCAACCCTTCGACCGAGGACGCCGTGCGCCGATTACAGGCCAGGGGGTGTCAGCGTATCGTGTTCTTCCCGCTGTACCCGCAGTACGGTTCTCCCACCACCGCTACGGCCTGTGACCAGGTGTTTCGTACCCTGATGAAGCTCAAGTGGCAGCCATCAATCCGTACCGTGCCGGCGTACTTCGCCGATGCCGGTTTTCAACGGGCCCTGGCGGCGTCGGTGCGTGAGACCTATGAGCGCGAAGACCGGCCCTCGGTGCTGGTGGCCTCCTACCATGGCGTCCCCAAGCGCTTTCTTACCGATGGCGACCCTTACTACTGCCAGTGCCACAAGACGACGCGGCTGCTCAAGGAACGCCTGGGCCTTGCCGATGATGAAATCGTCACCACCTTTCAGTCGAAGTTTGGCCCTGCAGAGTGGGTCGGACCGGCTACCGTGGACAAGGTCGCTGATCTCGCCCGCGCAGGACACCGCCACATCGCGGTGATTTCGCCGGCCTTCGCCGCCGACTGTATCGAGACGCTGGAGGAAATCGAAGAAGAGATTCGGGATAGCTTCATGGCCGCCGGGGGCGAGCGATTCACCTACATTCCCTGTCTCAATGACCGCGATGATCATATCGCGGCGCTTGCCAATATCGTGCGCAATGAGCTCGCGGGTTGGTGATGTTGTGCTTTGAACCGCGTGCCTTGCGATTGGGCAGCAGACCACCGGTCTGGTGCTGAACGCGGCCGTCGTCGGTGGACCAAGCGCCGTCTCTTTTTACACCACAAGGGCCGCCCCTACGGGCGGCCCTTGTGGTGTGGCCCTGGCAATCTTTCGTTGCATCACGCCCTGACCGCAACAGGCAGCGGATTCAGGTGTCTGGGTCGGGATGCGGAACGGGCTTGTCACCCCGCTCCTCGTCGCGGAATTCCAACGGCTTGCCGCGGGTCTTGTCGAGATGTTTCAGGCGCTGGTGCAGGCCAGTCTTGGCCAGCAGGTGGGCGCTGACCGGGGCGGTGATGAACAGAAACAGGGTGATCAGCAGCTCCTGCAGATGGATGCCGTCGGAGATGATGCTGAAGTACAGCATCGAGGCGATCAGGATGCAGCCGATGCCGAGGGTACTGGCCTTGGTCGGGCCATGCAGGCGCATGAAGAAATCCCTCAGGTGGGCCATGCCCAGCGAGCCGATAAAGGCAAACAGGCCGCCGGCGATCAACAGCGCAGAGATCACGCCTTCGAGAATCACATAGATCATGGTTGCCCCCGCTACTCGATGATGTCGCCACGCAGCAGATACTTGCATACCGCCACGGTACTGATGAAGCCCAGCAGTGCAATCAATAGCGCCGCCTCGAAGTAGGTCTTGGTATTGAGCCACAGGCCCATCAGCACAATCAGGGCGATGGAGTTCACGTACATGGTATCCAGCGCCAGGATGCGGTCTGGCATGTCCGGGCCGATGGTCAGGCGAAACAGGTTCAGCAGCAGTGCCAGGCCCACCAGGGTCAGACTAGTGACGAGGGCGACGTCTAGCATTCGAAGATCTCCTTCAACGGCTGCTCGTAGCGTTCGCGGATGGTCCGGATCAGGGTCTGCTCGTCCGCGACGTCGAGGGCGTGGATCAGTAACGTCTTGCCATCCATGCGCAGGTTGGCCGAGACCGTTCCCGGGGTCAGGGTGATGGTGCTGGCGAGAACGGTGATGGTAAAGCGTTCCTCGAGCATCAGCGGATACTCGATGAAGTGAGGTCGAGTGCGGCGCCAGGGGTTGATGATGATCCAGGCGACCTGAAGGTTGGCGACGATGATGTCGCCGACCACCCGGAAGAAGAAACGCAGCAGCTTGAACGGCTTTCTGACCCGCGGTTGAACCTCCCAGAACGGGTAGGTCAGTAGCGGAATGGTCAGCGCCAGGAAGGCGCCGAGCAGCAGGTGGCCGAGGCTTGTGTCGTTGACCAGCAATAGCCAGACAATCAGCAGCAGCCCTGACAGAAAGGGGGTCGGCAGTAAGGAGCGAGGCTTGTTCATGAGGCGTCCTCGGCGGCGGGCAGCAGGGTCTGGATGATGACGTCGGGATCGGTCAGCTGCTCGGCGGCGGCGGTGGTGTAGCCGCTCAGCGGGCCCGCCAGAACGGCCAGCAAAGGCGCGGCAGCGACCAGCCAGGTGACTCCGGCCCAGTGCCACGGCGACAGCCGCTCTGAGCTCGCATCACTTTCCTGGCTGCGCCAGAACAGCGTCGAGCCGGCCCGGGAAAGGGCGATTAGGGCGCACAGTCCGGTGCCGAGCAGCAGCGGCCAGAACCACACGCGCTCGCCGCTATCGGCCGCGCCGAGCAGCATGATCTTGCCGAACGCTCCAGACAGCGGAGGCAGCCCGGCGACGGCCATGGCGCCAACGATGAACAGCAGCCCCAGGGCCGTGGCGTTCTTCGGCGTGCGGCCCTTGACCAGGCGCGTGCCGGCCTTGCCGCGCTGCACACCGATCATCTCGGCGAGAAGGAAGAGTCCGCCGGTGATGAGCGTGGTGTGGACCAGATAAAACAACAGCCCCGCTACCGCCTCGACCGAGCGCATGCCGACGCCCGCCAGCAGGGTCCCCACCGAGACCAGTACCAGGTAGGC
>Ga0114954_1000266_pt1 | contig 19373 bp, 20 predicted proteins | sample Porto_4metaG_FD_87299 | JGI IMG/M metagenome (GOLD analysis project Ga0114954, IMG submission 87299) | Marine algal microbial communities from Porto, Portugal - Porto_4 metaG | ecosystem: Host-associated > Algae > Red algae > Unclassified | place: Portugal: Porto | collected 2015-02-02
CTGACGACCAGACCGGCGACTGCTACCTGTTCACCAACCGCCTGGCCGAGTACTGCCGCGAGCACCTCGGCGTGACCTTCCAGTTCAACACCGACATTCAGCGCCTGACGCGCGTCTCGGGCCGCGTCGAAAGCGTCGAGACCAGCGCCGGCAGCCTCACGGCGGACGCTTACGTCATGGCGCTCGGCAGCTACTCGCCGTTCCTCGCCCGCGACCTGGATATTCGTCTGCCGATCTACCCGGTCAAGGGCTACAGCCTGACCGTGCCGGTGGTCGACGATGGCGGCGCGCCGCAGTCCACGGTGATGGACGAGACCTTCAAGGTCGCGATCTCGCGCTTTGACAACCGTATCCGCGTCGGCGGCACCGCCGAGCTCGCCTCCTACGACCTGAGCCTCGCCGAGAAGCGTCGCGCAACCATCGCCATGGTGGTGCGCGACGTCTTCCCCGAAGGCGGCGACCTGGAGCGCGCCGAGTTCTGGACCGGCCTGCGCCCGATGACCCCGGACTCGACCCCGATCATCGGCGCGACCCGCTACGACAACCTGTGGCTGAACACCGGCCACGGCACCCTGGGCTGGACCATGAGCTGCGGTAGCGCCCAGCTGCTCGCCGACCTGATCGACGGGCGCGAACCGAGCATCGACCCCAGCGGCCTCGCCGTGTCCCGTTACGCCGCCTAAGGGGCCTAAAGAGACTAAATGGACTCAGCCAACGAGGCCAATGGTGGGAAACGCCAGGCCAAGTAGGCCAAGCAGGGTAGGGCTGGCAGAGTAGGGCTGGATAGACGGTCTGGCTAGACGGTCAGAATAGCCGGTCTGAATAGACAGGCCGAACAGCACAGGGCGTCAGCCGCCGCGTCCGACGCGCTACGTTGACAACCTGAGGCGTAGTGCAACCAAGCGAGCCGGAAGCACCGCAAGACCCCGCCGGGATCACTCCCGACGGGGTCTTGTCGTTATAGTGATGGACGCCCGTCGCCAGTTCCTGGTTGTCTGGCCGAGCCCTTTGTACCGGCTCCTTGTATCAGCCTCGTGTACTGGCCGCTTGTACCAGCCCCGTGCACCAGTTTCTTGTATCGGTCTCTTGTACCAGTCCCGTGTACCAGTCTCTTGTATCGGTTTCTTGTACCAGCCCCCTTACTATCCCGTCGTGCTTGCCCGCCATATTAGTCCGCGGCATCTGTCGACCTTTCTCTCTTTCACCATGCCTACCTAGTGTTGGCTTCAATGCCAGAGCCATGCTCGTCCCATCGCATTGGGGCGCCAAGGCTTTCGCTGTCTACCGTCAAGGCGCGTACTCGACGAAAGTCGTCACAAAAACGCCTTAGAAGAGGTCGAATCGCCGACGATGCACGTATATGCTAAAAAGCAACAAGTATGCTTAGCCGCGTAAGCGGCCAGACGATTAGCGCCACGCAGGGCAAGGACGCAAGCGACTCGGCGAGGGATCACCGCTCACACAACAGACCGTAACGATAAAGGCGCACCATTGCCGCGTTTCCTGTTACCCGGTCAGCGGAATCACACCTTCGATGCCAGCGCCCAGACGACTCCTTTCCCCGCGGGGCAACCACGCGGCGTTTGTCGCGTCCGTAGGGGCTCACATGGAGGGCGCCCCGGGGCGGTAGCGTGCCACGGCTTCTGTCAGCTACGGCGCTAGAACGGCGCCAACGGGGCAGAAAGGCTAGAGCAGATCCAGCGGACTCGAGGTACCAGCAAAGCGTTGCCCCAGCACGTGGGTGTAGATCTGTGTCGTTCGGATATCGGTATGGCCCAATAGCTCTTGCACCGTACGAATATCGCGACCGGCTTCCAGCAGGTGGGTAGCAAAGGAGTGGCGAAAGGCATGACAGCTGACGCGCTTGTGGAGGATGGCCGCCTTTCTCACGGCTACCTTGAGCGCCTTGCGTGGCACGGAGTCATGGAGGTGGTGTCTGCACAGCAGATCGGATACCGGATGCGTACAGAGGGTTGCCGACGGGAAGAGAAACATCCAGGCGGGCTGGCGGTAGGCAGCGGGATACTTCTTGCCCAGGGCGAAGGGCAGGGAGGGGCCGCAGCCGTGGTCGTTATCCTGGCGCTGAACGGCCAGAGCGGCTTCCACCTGCTGAATCAACGCAGGCTTCAAACTGGCGCTCAGTAGCGTCTGGCGATCCTTACCGCCTTTTCCGCTGACAACCGTCAGCGTCCCGCCCTCCAGATCCATGTCCTTTACACGCAGTCGCAGACATTCGGCGATACGCAGGCCGCTTCCGTAAAGGAGGGAAAAGATCAGCCAGTTGCGACCCGACAGTTGAGCCAATATGGCGGCGACCTCGGCACGTGTCAGCACCGTAGGAAGTCGCCGATGCTGGCGGGCGTGCTTGAAATCGAGCGGCCCCAATTCGACCCCGAGTATCTTGTGATACAAAAAGGCGAGGGCATTCAGCGCCGTCTTCTGGGTATTGACCGACACGCCATTGTCGTTGGCCAGTGACGTCAAGAAGTCGCGCACCTCGGCCCCACCCATTTCCGCAGGGTGACGACGCTGATGGTAAAAGATGTATCGCTTGATCCAATGCAGGTAGGTCCTTTCGGTACGCATGCTGTAGCCGCGTAAGCGTAGATCACGACGAATGGCTTCCAGGAACGGACTCTTGCCCATGGTCGTGCCTCCTGAATCATTTACTATATGTTTATACAGCGTATTAGGCCGAGTCCAGACAAGATGCCGGAATGGCTACAGAAAAGCGCTCAGAATTCCGGCACAAATCATAAAAAACATGAATGACATCAATTAGTAGCCTGTCGACAGGCGAGGCATATCACGCACACTTACGGCATTGTTTAAGCATGCGCGTCTCGAGAACAAGGAAGCCCTGCGGGCGAGCGACATAGCTGTGGAAAATCAAAAGGATGGAGAGTGATATAGGCCGGTCTGTGCAGCGATGGGTTGCGCAGACCCACGATTAAAAATGTTAAGGCCAAGGAGGCTTCGTGCACGAATCGTCCCTCGCCAATCTCAAGGCGTTGACTGAAAGCTTTTTCTCCAAGCACTGGAATCGAGACAAGCTAGGCGCCCCACCAGCTTGGTCTGAGAGATATGCCTTCGAAGGTTCGCTTCCGAATCATAATATGCAAGGTGTGTATGCCTTTCTTAAGGAGAACATAGTTACCTATATCGGTGTAGGTACATCGCTTGGTGGGGGCCGCTATGCTGGTCATGGTCTAGGAAAAAGGTTTCAGGCTTACACTAAGGTGGTTAATGGTACCCATACTCCTACAGACCCGCGACTTATCGAGGCAGGGAGTATAGTTACGATCGGGTTTCCACAAGAATATGCCTATCTAGCAAACGCGCTTGAGCTCTACCTAATCGGCAGAATGGAAACACAGCATAATGTCCATCGCCCTGGTAGAGCGGTGCAGCCTTAACAAGGCTAGGCATAGCGACGGCTTTTTCGTTGCGTCTTCGCCTCCACTACAAAGCCGCGCATGCTAGCGGCGTTATGTGTCTAGATTCACTGGAGGACGATAGATGGACGACGACGTAGAAATCGAGATGAGTCCTCTGTGCCAGGAGTTGACGGACTCCGGGAAGACAGTGCAGGTCGAGATTTATCGCGGAGAGGAGAAGGGGTGGATTCTCGAGGTGGTAGATGAAGAAGGCACTTCCACCGTCTGGGATGATTTGTTCATGACGGATGCCGATGCTTTGGAAGAAGTGAAATCGACGATACGGGATGAGGGTATCGGTATGCTGGTAGGTCGTCCCGAGTAAACTGGAACTAAATACACATAACAAGGCCAGGCAGGCGATGCAAAGGGCCGCACGCCTGCTGGCGGGCGTTATGTGTCTGGATTCACTGGAGGACGATAGATGGACGATGACGTAGAAATCGAGATGAGTCCTCTGTGCCAGAAGTTAACGGATTCCGGGAAGACCGTGCAGGTCGAGATTTATCGCGGAGAGGAGAAGGGATGGATTCTCGAGGTGGTAGATGAAGAAGGTACTTCCACCGTCTGGGATGATCTGTTTATGACGGATGCCGATGCTTTGGAAGAAGTGAAATCGACGATACGGGATGAGGGGATCGATGTGCTGGTAGGTCGCCCCGAGTAAACTGGATACTAAATACACATAACAAGGCCAGGCAGGCGATGCAAAGGACCGCACGCCTGCTGGCGGGCGTTATAACCTCAATCAGACCAGAGTAAAAATTTGTTTATTTACAGAGGTAGTAAATGGAAGTTTTAATGAAATATTGGTTAACTTATCTTCTTTGTTCCCTTGGTATTATTTGTCTTATCGCATTTAATGTTATCGGTTCATATGTTGATGAAAACGGTATGTTGATTGAAGCTTTCGCGTTGCTACCATTATTTTGGATTTTTCAGGGTTTAAGCGTTGTAAGTTTACTAGTCACGTACCTAAGAAGTAGAGCTTCACGACAGTAATGGTAAGTATCAAAAACCACTTATTCAACTGTTATAACAAAGCGTTCAAGAAGGACAGCTAACGCGTGGTCGCTTTCGTAGCAAATTTGCATTCGGTGTTTATGGTGGTAATTTTAGGTTAAGTGGTGCGTTGCTGCCTCTTAACGCGGCGTTAGGTGTGTAGTTGCAGGTCCGAGAATAAATCCAATTGAAAGGTGGGGGTTACTGTGAAAACTCTTATTATCGCTATCGTTCTTACTTTGGTTAGCGGCGCAGCTCTGGCTCACGGGGGCGGATGCCGGAAAAGCTCGCCACCCGGGCAGTGTTGCCATATGGATAATAGTGTTGGAACCGTTCATTGCCACTGATTATTAGTAGCAGGACACTCACACCTAACAAGGCCAGGCAGGCGATGCAAAGAGCCGCACGCCTGCTGGCGGGCGTTACACCTAAAATGTAAGGATCTAGCTCTTGTCTAATTTAACAAAATCGGAAAAAAGAAAGTTAGAGCGGATGCTTGGAATGGCTAGCGGGTACGTTATAGATTTTTCGAATCGGACTTTGGAAGAATTTGTACTCGAAAGTACAGGAAAGGAGATATACGACGAAAAATACAATCTCAATAGTGGCTCTAAGGCAAATAGAATGAGAGCATTTTGGGAGATCGAGTCAAACTATATTGTTGGTAAACTGTTAGGCGATATATTTGATGAGTGGGATGAATATAAAGGCTATAACAATACCGAAGTGCCAAGTGAGGAATGTCTTAAAATTGTTCAGCGTTTAAAGCTAAGTGCCCCGGTTCCAGATATAGACGCAGTGGTTGCTAACTCTGAAGATAAAGATTTTGAAAGTTTAGCGAAGGCTGTTCGTGACTCCATTGACAGAAATGAGCCAGAAGCTGGTTTGGATCGACTGCATACATTTCTGGTCAAATATTTTCGGGTGCTTTGTGAAAAATATGGAATCGATACCAACCAAAAAAAACCTCTACATGGTCTTGTAGGGGAGTATATTAAAAAGCTGAAGGCTTCTGGTGCAATCGAATCTGAGATGACAGAACGCATCTTGAAATCTAGCCTTTCTAATATGGAGGCTTTTAATCATGTTCGAAATAATCAAAGTTATGCACATGATAATAATGTTCTGAAATATACTGAAGCAATGCTTATTTTTGGTCATGTAACTACTTCAATTCGATTTATTGAAGAGCTGGAAAATAGTAAAAAAATGCCCGCTAAAACTATTACCAAAGAATGGGGCGGGATACCATTTTAATCAAAAAATGTGTAACAAGGCGTTCAACACGGACTCCGCAATGCTGTCACCTGTTTTGCAAAAATACGCAAAACAGCCGCCATCATTACTACGCCGGTTAACGCGGCGTTAGATGAGCAGATAAGCAAATGAGTGATTCACCAAGATTCAGGATTTTCGTTGTTGGCGCTGGCTTTTCTGTTCACGCAGGTTTGCCGCTTGGTGGGCAGTTGATTGAATTTGTTCGACAGTCGGTTAACCGAAAATACGGCTCTGAGAATAAGCTTGAAAGAGACCTATATTGGTACCTCAAGTACAGGGAGCGTTGTGACCACATTTCTTGTGATGCACCTGTAGATTATGAAAAATTCATGTCCTACTTGGACTTAGAGCACTATCTGGGGTTACGTGGAAGTGATACGTGGAGTGACGAAGGTAATGAATCTCAGCTGCTGATTAGAAATGGCATACAAGAAGTTATTTACTCGCGAACACCCAGCACGCCAACAGATGAGTGCATAAGGTTTTGCGAACAACTACGACCTCAAGACATCGTTTTAACTTTTAATTACGATACTTTGATTGAGGATGCTCTTGATTTCTTAGGAAAGTCTTATCGTCTCTTCCCGAGCCGTCTGAAAGAAGTAGGGATATCATCATCAATAGTTGATAGTGAAGCTGAAGAAGATGAAATATGTATAAGCAAACTGCACGGCTCGATCGATTGGTATGACAAAACCCCGTTTTTAAAAGATAGAGAACATGCAAGCCAATACGAGCACCCGTGGGACTCTAGACATCCAGTATTTAAAGATGGCACTGCCGTTGTAAGCTCGCCCATGATCGATGGGCTTTCGCATGAAGACGATCCACTTAGATATGTTTACCGTGTTGATGATCTATCACAACTGACGGAAGCGCAATTCTGGCAATGTTCTCCGTTGATTTTGTCGCCATCGAGCTCGAAAATTCTCTATGCTAACCCGCTAAAGTCGCTCTGGAGAGGCTTGCAGCAGGCTGGTGGTTTGAACTTTGGTCTGGGCGTTATTGGGTACTCTTTGCCTCCCTATGATGAGTATGCTCGCCAAGCGCTGTACCATCTAATGCGCAACTACACAGAGTTTGAATATGACTTAGAAAAGATGGGTCTTACCAAGGGCCCTGCAAGAATCCTTGATTATTCTCCGCCAGGTTCCTCTGATTGGAAGATCCGCAGGAATTATTCATTCATGAACTGGGAGAGAACTGAATTAAACACTTCTGGCCTCAATGCGAAAAGTATTGATTGGTTAATGCAGTAACAACATCATCTAACCAGTTGCTGCACGCGGATAAATTACTCGCTGCGCTCCTAATTTACCGGTGAGCAAGGCGTTAGCCTTCTAGGAGAGTTCGGTGGATCAAATTCCAAATACATTTTTAAGTAAAGCATCTGATGTGCTTGGTGATACATTAAATGGGCTTTCTGGTTCTAACATTGTTAAAGCATTTACGGATTATGCTTTTGACTATGATATAGAAATACCTCATAGCTCTTATCCATTTGATTCTCCCAACAAGCGCTCAGCGCTTCTGGATAATTTGCGTCGGTTTGAGCCCGAGCAACAATACAAGATTATTCGTGAATTATGTGATCACGAAAAACTTCCTCAACCAGTAAGCGATGAAGTTAATAACTTAAGAATTCAGCTCATAGCAAGATATTCATCTATATTCGGAACAAATACAGATACTACGCTCAACCAACCTTTGGTTGAAGAAGTCAAATCATTCATAACTGATTTTCCAGATAGTGAAGCTGTTTATTTAAGTGCTCTTACCAAGTTTAATAACGGTGTTTTTGAGCGGAATTTAGTAGATGACTTACGCCTTTCACTAGAGTTATTACTTAAAAGTTTATTTGGGAATGGCAAGTCTCTTGAAAATAAAATTCCAGATATTGGTAAGTTTATTAGCTCAAACGGTGGCTCTAAGCACTTTTCAAATATGTTTAGAACCCTTGTTGACTATTACACCAAATATCAAAATGCATTTGTAAAACATAATGATGCAGTTATTGAAGAGGAAGTAGAATTCATATTTGAAATGACATCCTCTTTCATGAAGCATCTAATAAAAATGCATCACAAAGGCTAACAAGTCGTTTAAAAGGACAAAAAACAGTTGGCTTTTGCTCCTTCGTTGCCAATTTTAGCCAACAATTTTTTGCCTCTTAACGAGGCGTTAGCTTTTCTGAGCGAGTCTCAATCGGCCGGCCAATAAAAAGGAGAAGATGTTGTCGCTACTGCAAGAAATACTGAATTGGTCGCAGGGTCTTCCGGCCTGGCAAAGTGATGCGGTAGCACGTTTGCTGGCTAAACAGACCCTAACAACAGAAGACCAAGATGATCTATTTGCACTACTCAAAGCTGCGAATGGTATTCCCGATCCGAAAGGGCGGAATCCAAACCCCCTAACGGCAGATCAGATCCCTGCACCAGTGAAAGCCACAACTCACGTTGAACTGCTTGCAATGAAGAATATGCGTCATGTCAACGCGATTGCAGAGAATCAGCGCCTGTCGTTTATTCCTCATGGGATGACAGTTATATATGGTGACAACGGTTCTGGAAAATCAGGATACTCGCGCGTGTTCAAGCGCGCATGCCGTGCCCGCGATCAGATGGAAGCAATTTATCCGAACGCCGCTCTACCTGCAAGCCAAACGGGGAAAGCCGAAGCCGTATTCGAAATAAAAATTGATGGTTCGGTACAAGATGAGCACTGGTCCGACGGCAAAGCGGCTCCAGCAACGCTGTCGTCTTTCGCGATCTTTGATTCGCACTGCGCGCGTGCCTACTTAGATAGTGAAGATGACTTTTCTTACGTGCCTTACGGGCTAGATGTGTTCGAGAGATTGGCGAAGGTCTGCAAACATCTGAAGACTGCGATAGAAACCGAGCATACGCAGTCTGCCGCAGACCTTACAGCTTTTGCGCCGCTCCACGGTGAGACCGCCGTTGGCAAACTGATTTCAGGACTATCGGCCAGAACGACGAAAGCACAAATCGAAGCATTGGCGACACTTTCGCAGGAAGATTTAGCCCAGCATGCGTCTCTAGATAAGAGTTTGAAGGAAAACAATCCGAAGGAAAAGGCGACTCAATTGCGTTTGCGTGCTCGCCGAGTTGCCGCCATCGCAACAAACGCAAAAAACAAAGGCGCGCTAGTAGATCATACGGTGGTAACCAGATTGCGTAAGCTGGCAGACAGTTATCGCACTGCGCAGTCAGCCGCCGCACTCGCAGCTAAGCAGTTTACGGCAAGTGAAAGTCTGCTACCTGGCACCGGAGGAGAGGCTTGGCGTGAGCTTTTCGACGCCGCCCGAAAGTTTGCGGAAGAATCCCATCCGGACAAGGTCTTCCCAGAACTGGGGACCGATTCACCTTGTCCTCTATGTCAGCAACCTCTTGCTGAAGGCGCCGCCCGCTTACAGCGTTTCGAGTCCTTCATTCAAGCCGAGGCAGAGAAAACCGCCCAAGAGCGCCGACTAGCTCTGTACGCAGAGTACAAGCCGTTCATCGCGAACATTCTGACTTTGAATATTGACGATGTTACCTACGGTGAGATCGAAGGCTTGAACCCGCAACTCGCGAATGATGTCAAAGTCTTTGAGAAATCGCTAGTCGCTCGCCAGGAAGCCATCAAGGCAGCGGTAATCTCCCACGAATGGGAAGGTACTGAACAGGCGTTGGGAAACCCCTCAGCGCAACTTCAAGTGCTAGCTAACAAGCTGAATGCCGACGCTGAAACTCTTGAAATAGCATCCGATGAAAAGGCGCGTGCTGCACTTCAAAAGCAGTTCATTGAGCTAGATGCGCGAGTGCGCCTAAGTCAGGTCAAGGATGCCGTGGTATTGGCGGTGACCCGACTGGGTCACCAGGCCAAACTTAAGAAGTGCCTGTCGGATATCAAGACAAATTCCATTTCTCGAAAAGCATCAGAATTGGCCGAAAAGGTCGTCTCCAAAGAGCTAGCCGAAGCACTAAACTGCGAATTCAAGGCGTTAGGCGTAGGCATGCTTCGCGTTTCGCTACAAAGCCGCTCCGACAGGGGTAAGGCTTTGCACAAACTAAAACTTGAATTACCACAAAGTCGTAACCCTGGTGAAATTCTTAGTGAAGGAGAGCAGCGGGCGATTGCGATAGGTTCTTTTCTGGCCGAGGTCGGGTTAAGTGATGGTAAGGGCGGTATTGTATTTGACGACCCGGTGTCCTCCCTAGACCATCGCCGCCGTGAACGCGTAGCAAAGCGACTAGCGCAAGAAGCCGCACAGCGTCAGGTCATCGTATTTACCCATGATATTTATTTCCTCTGTCTGCTGGCCGAGGAGGCAAAGCTTGCAACCGTACCTATTGCTACACAGAGCCTGACACGCCGTTCTGAGGGATTCGGGGTGGCCGACCCAGAACTCCCTTTCGAGGGAAAAAGCACTAGTAAGCGGATTAAGGCCCTTAAAGCTCAGCATCAAACTATAGCCAAACTGCACAGGGATGGCGAAGAGCAACAGTGTCAAAGACAAACAGTTGATGCTTATTTCCGGCTACGTATGACGTGGGAGCGGGCAGTCGAGGAAGTACTCTTGCGCGAGGTGATCCTTCGGTTCCGGAAAGGCGTTGAAACACAGAGACTTGCTGGCGTCGTTGTTGAAGATGGCGATTATGCGAAAGTCTACGCTGGCATGACCAAGTGCTCGAACTACGCACATGATAAGGCCCTGCAAGGCGGCATTGCTGTTCCAGACCCCGACGAACTACTTGCTGATATTATGGAATTGGACGCTTGGCGAGAGGGTATCGAGAAGAGAGGCAAGATGACGGCACAGAAACGCAAGGCTTGAAAAAGCTGTCTACTGAGTTCCGGTGCAGGAAAGCTAACAAGAAGCTGCACGCGGATAAATTACTCGCTACGCTCCTAATTTACCGGTGAGCTTGGCGTTAAGTGTCTTATGAAGATCGAGCTTCGAACGAATACTGAAGATCCAGTGTTAGAATTCATCAATATTAAAAAATATGATGATCAATCTGGGTTTGGTGCCACAATAAATGTTTCATCTAATGGGTTTTCTGCAAAAGTATTTTGCACTTTTGGGGAATGGCCGATGGATGAATTCATAAGACAACTAGAGGGCTGCAATAAATCTCTCTCCGGTCAAGCCAAATTAAAGCCTGAATGGGATAATTGGTTTATTACTTTTGTAGTGAAAAATACCGGGCAGGTTGAGATTAGTGGAGTGCTTTACTCGGCTGGCCAAGAGCTCAAATATGAGTTTATAACCGATCAAACATGTATAAGTCCGCTGATAAAAGACTTAAAAGCATGGCGAGATTGCTACAACACTTAACAAGGCCAAGCAACATCGTTCGCTGCGCTCACTGGACAGCCTTGCGCTCGTGCCTTTTGTGCATGGCTTTGCCATTGCTGCACAAAATTCACAATCACAAGCCTGCCGTTGTTGGCGGCGTTAGGCACCTTTACAGAGGAGGTAATATTGAGAGACTTCAATTCTGGTGATATCCACGGGGATGTCACTATCAATGATAATTCTGAAAATAACGAATACAAATTGCTTGTCCATTGTAATAATGAAGAACTTTTGAATGAGGAGTCACACAGAAAGGAACTGTTGAGGAATGAGCGCTCTCGGAAAAATGGGATGACGTGGAAGTTTCTTGCTTTCTCAGCATTATTATTGCTTGTTGCCGCTGGCTGGTTCTACATTCAGGGGGAAATGAATGCTGTAACTCTAGTCATAGGTGCTGCTAGCGTAATGACAGGTATGGCTACGTTACAACAATCAGACAAACAAACTCCATTTGAGCAAAGGCAAATTTCCACACTCAATGAAATTCATACATTACTCCGAGAAAGAGGAGTTCGATAATGCCTAACAAGTCAAATCACGCGGACTTGGTAAAGCTGTCATCTTTTTTGTTCCAAAAAAGCCGCCAACTTCACCAAGCCAGTGTTTGAGGCGTTAGAAATTGAGAGGGATGATGTCTGAGAAAGTGCCTAAATGGCCAGATTCATTACCGTTGCCTGCCAAAGTGACTTTCGGGCCACGGAGAGTCCATCTGCTACCAGCAGATTTCGAGAGCGAGGGGGCGATTTCCGACATTCTCCACGATCTTTACTGGTTTCCCGACGATCACTACTATCTTTTTTATTCAGATACACTGAAATTTACGTCTGAGACGGCCACAGAGCTTGAAGCATCAAGAGTAATTTTTACCGAGCTTGAGTCCTACTTCTATAAACACCCAAAGCCCGGGTATGACAGGGACTTCATTCAAGTTTTACCACACGGCGACTACCCGACGTGGAGAAACGAAGCGGCTGAGGGGCAAATGTTTTGGCGAGCATCGCTTGCGCTAGACTCAGCCATGCGAAGAGAGATGGACTTCAATGAATCGGCAGCGAGAACCCGCGATGCAATTACCGATTCGGAAGACGTTGTGGACCTGAAACCCAATTTCTTCGGCGTTGGAGTAAATCTTAACAGTGTCTGGCGAAGGTTTTTGTCTTGGTTCAAGTCTCGGTGATTTCTAACCAGTCAATGAAGTTCGTTCCGGCCTGCGGCCTCCACCGGACGTCCCTGTCGGGCCGCCGCTTATTTCAGCGTTATGCATCTAGAAGGGGGAGGCATGGATAGTAATGTTTGGGAAGGTATTGTGGTCGGTGCTTCCGGTGGTGCAATAGCAGGTCTTACGGTTTATAGCGTTAAATTTTTTCACGAAAAAGGTCGTGAATTTTTGGAAATGCGAAGAGTTGATGCCTGGCTGAAAAAAAATTCCCGTGGTGGGCAATGGCGCTCTACTAGGGCTATCGCTAGCTGGACTAATCTCACCGAAGACAGAGTCCAGTATCTGTGTAGTAAAAGCCGAAACATAAAGCTTTCAACCGGAGAAAATGAAGGTTTATGGGGGCACCGAATAACGATAAACGAAACGGACTGTTAGCAATGCATAACAAGCCGCTCAAATTCGTTCCGGCCACAGAAACACGTGGCCTCCACCGGACTCGCTTCGCTCGCCGTTTAGCGGGGCGTTATACACAAGGAAAGTTTTGGTGATCAATCTAATAATAGGGATAATTTTAGGCACTATTCTAACAACTGCAGGATATGACCTGATTGCTTCCAGTGATAGAAATATCACAATACAAACAGTGACAAATATTGTTATTGCTCTGGCTACACTTGTTGCTGTTGCAATTAATTATCTTTCTATTAAAAACCAGAAAGATACTCGCCGATGGGAAGTCAACAAAGAGATACTTGTTAATCTGAGTACAACTCTATCTGACCTTATTTCACAAACTAGCAAACTAGCCGATAATGAATTTAACAATGCGCAGGGAATTCCTGAAGAGCATAGATTCACTCCAGATAATTCAATTTATAAAAAGTTTGACCGTTATCTTGACCATACCACCGAGGTATATGGCCCCGTCCTTAACAAGCAAATCTTAGACGCTATCTCTGCCTACAAAAAATCTGACGAAGGCATAGCTCATGGTGTAGACATTAATGAAATAGATTTGTTTGAGGCATATGATGCAGCATTTGGTATTCAGAAAAAGCTACAAAAAATACTTAGTGAGCAAATTAAAAAGTATGCCAGTATCTAAGTGTATAACAAGGCCAAGCAACATCGTTCGCTACGCTCTCTGGACAGCCTTGCGCTTGCGTCTTTTGTGCATGGCTTCGCCATTGTTGCACAAAATTCACAATCACAAGTCTGCCGTTGTTGGCGGCGTTATACAAAAAGGAAGATTGAGTGGCATTTAAAGTAAAAATAGCAGAAATGTTAGCATACCGTTCTGCGTATATTTGTAACAATCCAGAATGCAACACCTTAACAGTTGGTGCGGCATTAAATGACAGCAGCCTCAAATTAAAGTTAGGTGAGGCGGCGCACATAATTGGTGAAAAGCCAAAGGCTGCGAGGTATGAAGATATTGGTCAAGAAAAGTTATCATCGATAGAAAATGGTATTTGGCTATGTGCAAATTGTCACACAATGGTCGACAAAATTGGTGGCATCGAGTTTAAAAAAGAAGAACTGTATGACTGGAAAGAAAAGCATGAAAAAATGATTTCAATGCTTTTGAAAACACATAAAAGTCCTGTTCCTTTGTTAGTTCGTCAAACAGAGAACTTTGAACTTGCTCAGAGCTTAGTGGATTTTTTGTCCGGGAAAGCGGCGTTTTATGAGCCTGCAAGTTTTGAAAATCCTACACATGTTGTGCCATCTCTAGATCAAACTCGAAAGTTCATCAATCGAGAGATGAGAAAAATTCAACTAGATACAGAGCTTAAACAAGTTTTCTCAAGTATAAGTAAGTGCGTACAAGAAGTAATGAACGAAACTTCTCAATCAGCTCAAAATTTGGATGTACGAGAACTGGATGATTATTTGACAGTAATGCGCCGTAAAGTTGGTAAGCAACTTAGAATCCTTCAAGATAAGTATGGTTGCTCTATTACAGGGCATATAACCACGATTGTGTAGTTTTTGTATAACAAACAGTTTAAGAGTGATTCAGCACGCTTGGCATTTTTGGTTTGAGTTTAGTTTAGTGATTACGGCGTTCAAATTAAGTTTTGTGGTCGCGTGCTTCACACCTTAATTGGGCGTTATGCATCCCGATAGCTGACTGATAGTGACCATAGAATGAGTGAACCGCTGCTAAAGCCCTACTATGTTTACGAACTCGTCGATCCACGTTGCGGAACTACCTTTTACGTCGGCAAGGGGAAGGGGCAGCGGGCTTTGGCCCACGGCGCTGAAGCTGGTACATCAACTGATCACAACGAAAAGCTAGCCAGAATCCGTGAGATACGGGCGGCCGGAGAAAAAGAGCTAGCAATCGTCATCGGTAGGTATGAAACCGAGGAACAGGCGTATGCTGTCGAAGCCACACTTATACATTGGGTGTACGGCTTTTACAGTTTAACGAATGTTCAGGGAGGGCATGGTGGCTCTACGATTCGCCCGAACGGCGCTATGGACGAGATTCCAGGCATAGATATCCCGAGGCGGGCTTACCGCCAATCGGGAGAGTATTCTAGCGTCATGATTAGCGCTCGCGAACAAAATGACACTGTATCGTTCGCATTGGAGATTAAGCGAGCGCTGGAGGAAGAACTCGATGTGGGTTTTACTGAGCCGGATCTCGGTGAGAGCAATAAGACAAAGATCTACTCATACTTCGATGCTGCGAGACTTCGAATTGGTATCACTCACACTAAGAATCCGACCATGTGGTTGGCGTTTGAGCCGACTGGAAAATCGGCAGCGGAAAAGGATAGATTTCTGAGATTCGCAGTCGGCGCTGGGCTATACATCACCAATGCTAAGAATCTAGCCAGGCATCCGGACTATAGCGGCACTCGTGAGATTGACGTGATTATCAGGGAAGCTAGAAAAGGAATTCAGCTGTTGGAACACGGCGACGCATAACAAAGCGCTGCTGTCGGATAATTTTTCCGCTGCGCTTAAAATTTGTCGCAGAGCGCGGCGTTATGGATCTCCAGAAAATTGACTTTGCGTACGCCTTAGCGTACGCTCTGAGAAAAGGAGATGCCCAATGACTACTCTTAATGCAACAGAAGCCCGTTCTAAGCTATACGCATTGATTGATGAGACAACCGAGAGCCACCAGCCTATTGTAATCACCGGAAAGAGAGGGAATGCGGTTCTCCTAGCGGAGGAGGATTGGCGAGCAATCAATGAAACTCTGCATTTGCTATCTGTCCCTGGTATGCGCGAGTCAATACGGGAAGGAATGGAGACCGATCTGGGGGAGTGTGATCAGGAGCTAGAGTGGTGATGTGGGACATCTACTACACCAAGCAAGCCCAGAAAGATGCTCGAAAGCTAGCGTCATCAGGACTTAAAGGCAAGGCTCAGGAATTGTTGGAGGTTGTTAGAAACAACCCCTATCAGACTCCGCCGCCCTACGAGAAGCTTGTAGGAGATCTATCCGGTGCTTATTCCAGAAGAATCAATATCCAACATAGAATTGTATATCAAGTGCTAGAAAAGCAGCATGCCGTCAAGGTGCTTCGCCTTTGGACTCACTATGAATGAGAGCCATAACAAGGCCAGGCAGGCGATGCAAAGGGCCGCACGCCTGCTGGCGAGCGCTATGTGCATTTCTAGTCGAGAGGGGCGAGAGGGAAGATGGAATCGGTTCAGGTAACACTAAATCCACTGGATTGGTCGGGTGTTTCAGCAATCACATCAATCCTGATGCTATTTATAAACTTTTTCCTACTCGTGTCGGTCATCTTTGCTTACCGCACCATTAAAGAGGAGGTTAAGAACAGAGATAGTAGTCTGTTACTTTGGGCAATGGACGAGATGTCAAAGGTTAAGTCAGACCTTTCGTTGCTCCATGCGGCTGGTGATTATTCGAATGGGGAGCTTGGGAGCGACGATCATAAGGTTTCCTGGTCTCAAGAAACGGTTGATGCGGCTTATCGGGTCAGTATTGTGATGCAACGGTTGTCCTATATGGCCATGTCAGGTCTCATTAGTAAGGAGCATTTTTCAAAGATGTGGGGACCTGCTTTTGTGAAGGCGTGGAATACATTGGAGCCCTTCATTCATCACAGGCGCTTCCTGAATGGCGAGCCGTTGACTCTGGCAGAGGGGGCTTACAGCAGAAATGACTTTGAGAAATACGCTCTTTACTGCCGGGGTTAAACACATAACAAGGTCAGGTACGACGGAGTTGTATGTCAATTGCTAGAGCTTCCCTCAGCTACCTGTGATCTCATTTAACTGCTCTTCGGTCGGCTTATAGCCGTGGCCGTGTGTGTGTTTCAAGAGAGTTATCAATTTGCTGCATGAGATTCTTACTTTGGAGCACGTGAAGGACTTCCTGGTTCCGTGTCCAGTCGTCGGCGCTCATCACAACGAACGCTTCACCTTCCCGCCGGGTCACTTTTAGCGGTTCGTGATCACTAATCAGTAGCGGCACGGAGTCGCCTCTGTGACGGCGGTCTTCCGGTCGTGTGATCGCTTCAAGGATTGCCCGCGCCTCTGCTATTGGCGCTGCGGTTGTGCCGCTCGGCTCGGGCCGTCAAGGCGTTGTGTACGTCATCGGGAATGTCATCTTACCCAGCCCTCGTGCATTCGATGTAGAGCGCTACTCTTGGTATCCGGTCGTGTGTTCTGATCGCTAGCCGTATCCCGGCCTGTCACTGTGTTGCCGCCTCGATTTGTTGGCAACCACCTATATTCCGGCATGTCGCTTTGCGGCGCTCCTGGCCGCTTAGGCTCCGTCTAGCTTGAAAGTGGTCTAGCTTGAAAGCGGGGGCCGCGCGCCGAATACCGTTGAGCCCCAGCGTCGTGTGGCCTAGCCTTATTCAAGCTGGCATCCGCGGCCGTTTCGCCCGTTATCGGTCACTCGCCGTCGGCCGGAAAACACGTCCCGCTGCGCGATTCCATTCGGTGGGTCACTCGGCGTCTCGCCGCACCTGGAGGTGGTCCATGGCCAGGCTTTCGAATAGCTGTATCGCAGGGGTGGCGCTCTGTTTGGCTGTCGGCTCGACCGCAGTAGCAGGCGCGGGTCTGCCTGATGGCGAGGGGCGGGAGGCCGTCGAGGCGTTATGCTCGGCTTGCCATCCTGTCAGCCGGATCACCCAGAGCTTGGGCTACAGCCGCAGCGACTGGTTGGCGCTGACCGGTACGATGGTCGACCTGTCGGCAGACCCCGCGCGCCGGGATGCCATCGCCGACTACCTCGCGGCGCAATTCCCCCCCAACGAGCGGCGTGCGCCGACTATCGTCGATGGTGACGCTCGCATCGACTTTCATGAGTGGGTGGTGCCGACTCTTGGCCAGCGGGCGCGCGATCCTGTGGAGGCGGCGGATGGCTCGGTCTGGTGGGCGGGGCAGTGGGGCAATCTGGTCGGGCGCATCGATACCGCCAGTGGCGAGATGCGTGAGTACCCGTTGCCAGCCGGCACCATGCCGCATTCCGTGACGCTGGGCCGTGACGGTGGCGTGTGGTTTACCGGAAACAAGAACGGGACGCTTGGTCGGCTCGACCCCGGTGACGGCGAGGTCACGGTCTATGATATGCCGGACCCCGACGCGCGGGATCCGCACACCGCGGTCTTCGATGCCGACGGCATTCTCTGGTTCACGCTTCAGCACGCTAATCGAGTCGGGCGTCTCGATCCGAGTACCGGTGACATAAGCCTGATGACGATGCCGACCGCGGATTCGCGGCCCTATGGTATCAAGATCGACGCCTCGGGCGTGCCGTGGGTGGCGTGCAATGGGAGCAACTGCCTGGTGCGGGTCGATCCACAGACGTTGAATCTGTCGGAGATTTCGCTGCCACACGCTGGGACTCGGGTACGGCGGCTCGATATCGCCAGGGACGGGATGATCTGGTACGTGAACTCCGGTCGCGGCCGGCTCGGGCGTTACGACCCGGATAGCGGCGAGGTTCGCGAGTGGCCATCGCCGAGTGGTCCGCGCTCACACCCCTATGCGATCGCCGTGGTCGACGGCATCGTCTGGTACAACGAGTCCGGGATGCGTCCCGATGCCCTTGTACGCTTCGACCCCGGGGCCGAAGCCTTCCAGAGCTGGCCGATTCCATCGGGGGAGTTCTATGCCGGCATCGTGCGTCATATGCGCCCTACGCGCGACGGTGATCTGCTCATCCATCAAAGCGCCACCAACCGCATCATTCGGGTCGAAATCGGGGACTGACCGTCGCCAGGCTAAGGGCGCGAGACGGAAAGAGAAGGGAGGAGGAGCGAGGGGGGAGAGGCAATAGATACGCGAGTGTGTAGCCCAGCTCACTGATGAGGTTGCCGCAGGCGAGCGGTGACAGAAAAAAAATGATTCGCCGTGCTCAGGCGTAAGCAGAAGGCCCCGTTGAGAGACGTCTCTCAACGGGGCCTTTTTTGTTACTGCGGTCAGCGAAAGGGGCTGTTTGGACGGCTATCCAGACAGCTACTCGAACAGCTAGTCGACCAGCTACTCGACCTGCTATTCGGCAGGCCATCCGAGCAGCTTCGCAGCATGATTTTTCACCAACGATTCAAGAGGCTCGTCGAGCCCTTCAGGCTTGTTTAGGCGCCTTTGATAAAGCTACTAGACGCCTGAAGCGACTCTGCAAGGGCGCTTTCTGCCCGATGGGGCTTATGTTGGAGCTGCCCCGCGATGCCCGTCAACCCTGGGCGGCGAGCTTTTGGGGGGGCTCAGCGGACTCGACGGACTCAGCGCTCGGAGCGCTTGTCAGCGCGTCCACGACGGGGATCAGGTTGCTGACCACGCCATCCACCACCGCGTCGTCGTAGCTGCGACCGCGGGTCTTGGTGAAGCCTTGCTCGTAGAGCTTGATGTGTTCGTTGGGCTCGACGTCGATCTGCTTCAGGCAGTGGGCGGCGCAGTGCATCTGGCAGCCGTCGATGGCGATGATCGGCCGACCGGACAGGGCCTTGCGGGTGATGCCCGGGACGTTGCCGCCGATGCCGGCGATGCACGACATCTCGGCGATGCCGGCGTGGTCGAGCTTGATCGCGACGCTGTTGGCGAGCTGGGCGACGTCGGAGCAGCCGGAGCAGGAGTAGACCAGAGCGGTAGGGGCTTTGGGGGTCATTGTGATGTCTCCTTGGGATGGGATGGC
>Ga0114954_1000272_pt1 | contig 18998 bp, 9 predicted proteins | sample Porto_4metaG_FD_87299 | JGI IMG/M metagenome (GOLD analysis project Ga0114954, IMG submission 87299) | Marine algal microbial communities from Porto, Portugal - Porto_4 metaG | ecosystem: Host-associated > Algae > Red algae > Unclassified | place: Portugal: Porto | collected 2015-02-02
AGGAGAACGCCTGATGCAATGGGAAACCGTGATCGGGCTGGAGGTTCACGTCCAGCTCGCGACCCGCTCCAAGATTTTTTCGGGCTCCTCCACCACCTACGGCGCCGAGCCCAACACCCAGGCCAACGCCGTCGACCTGGGCCTGCCGGGCGTATTGCCCGTGCTCAACGAGCAAGCGGTGGCCATGGCGCTCAAGTTCGGCCTCGGCATCCACGCCGAGATCCCCGAGGTGTCGGTGTTCGACCGCAAGAATTACTTCTACGCCGACCTGCCCAAGGGCTACCAGACCAGCCAGATGTACCATCCCATCGTCGGGCCGGGGGAAGTCGAAATCTGCCTGGATGACGGTACCTCCAAGGCCATTCGGGTGCACCACGCGCACCTCGAGGAGGACGCCGGCAAGTCACTGCACGAAGACTTCCACGGCATGACCGGGATCGACCTGAACCGCGCCGGGACCCCGCTTTTGGAGATCGTCTCCGAGCCGGACATGCGCTCGGCCAAGGAAGCCGCCGCCTACCTGAAGGCGATCCATTCCATCGTCACCTACCTCGGCATCTCCGACGGCAACATGGCCGAAGGCTCCATGCGCTGCGACGTCAACGTCTCGGTGCGGCCCAAGGGCCAGGAGGCCTTCGGCACCCGTGCCGAGGTCAAGAACGTCAACTCCTTCCGCTTCGTCGAGCGCGCCATCGCCTTCGAGGTCGAGCGTCAGATCGAGCTGATCGAGGACGGCGGCAAGGTGGTGCAGGAGACCCGCCTGTACGACCCCGACGCCGACGAGACCCGCAGCATGCGCACCAAGGAAGAAGCCAACGACTATCGCTACTTCCCCTGCCCCGACCTGCTGCCGGTAGTACTGGACTGCGCCTACGTCGACCACCTGCGCGAGACCTTGCCGGAGCTGCCCGCCGACAAGCGCGCACGCTTTCAGAACGACTTCGGGCTCTCGGCGTACGACGCCGGCGTGCTGTCGGCCAGCCGTGAGATGGCCGAGTACTTCGAGCGCACCAAGGAGGTCTGTGGCGATGCCAAGCAGGCGGCGAACTGGGTCCAGGGCGAACTCTCCGGGGCGCTCAACCGCGATGGCCTGGACATCTCCGACAGCCCGGTCAGCGCCGATGCGCTCGGCGCCCTGGTGGCGCGGGTGGTCGATGACACCATCAACGGCAAGGCCGCCAAGCAGGTCTTCCAGGCCCTATGGAACAGCGAAGGGGCCAGCGCCGACGAGATCATCGAGGCCAAGGGCCTCAAACAGGTCACCGACACTGGCGCCATCGAGGCCATGGTCGATCAAGTCATCGCCGACAGCCCCGCTCAGGTCGCCCAGTACCGCGACGCGGAGCCCGACAAGCGCGGCAAGATGATCGGCTACTTCGTCGGCCAGGTGATGAAGGCGTCCCGCGGCACCGCCAATCCGCCGCAGGTCAATGCCCTGCTCAAGGACAAGCTCGACGCGTTGTGCTAGGCCCTGGACAAGCGCTTGCCACAAAAGCGCCGACGCTGATCGCTTGCGTTGAACGCCGACGCGGATCGACCACCCTGTCGATCCCCGATGCAATGCGCTAATGTGCTGGGACCGTCGGCGGCAACTGCCGCCGACGGCCTTTCGACCCATTCAAGGAAGCTTCGATGTCCGACGATGTCGGCGCCCGTCTACGGGCCCTGAGAACGCTGCGCGGCATTTCCCAACGCGAGCTGGCCAAGCGCTGCGGCGTGACCCACTCCAGCCTCTCGCTGATCGAGCAGAGCAAGGTCAGCCCGTCCGTCAGTTCGCTGAAGAAGATTCTCGACGCCATTCCGATGAGCGTCGGCGACTTCTTCACCATGGATCTCGAGAGCAAGAACCAGGTCTTCTACGGCGCCGACGAGCTTACCGACGTCGGCAGCGGTGACGTGGTATTCAAGTTGATCGGCGCCAACCGCGAGACCCGGGCGCTGTCGTTCATGGTCGAGACCTACCCGCCCGGCACCGACACCGGCCGCGAGATGATCGCCCACCAGGGCGAGGAAGCGGGCGTGGTGCTCGAGGGGGAAATCGAGATCACCATCGGCGCCGAATCACGGCTGCTGACGGCAGGCGAAGCCTACTACTTCGACACCAACGTGCCCCACCGCTTTCGCAACCCCGGCAAGGCGTCCTGCCGCCTGGTCAGCTGCGCCACCCCGGCGCGCACGTTCTGACAGGCGCACCCAAGCCCCAGCCGTACCGAATTGCCTGCCAATTGCAACGAGCCCCGGACCAGACGGCCCGGGGCTCGTTGTATCTGGGAGCCGCCTGCCACTGCCGAGTCGCATCAACGATGCACGAAGACTGCCGCCCGCTTCTCGGCGAAGGCCGCCATGCCTTCGCGCCGATCGGCGACGTCGAAGGTCGCCTGGAGTGGCGACGTCGAAGGTCGCCTGGAGTGGCGAGCAATGACCCGAAAAAAGGCCACGCAAGGCGTGGCCGAAGGACAAGACGAGAGATCGTCCCATCAGTGCAGGGTGCCTGGAGGCCTCAGCTCGAGAGCGACATCCAGACGCTCTTGAGCTCGGAGTATTCCTCCAGGGAGTGGTGTGACTTGTCGCGACCGTTGCCGGACTGCTTGACGCCGCCGAAGGGCACCGTCTGGTCACCGCCGGCCCAGTTGTTGACGAACACCTGGCCCGACTCAAGGCGCCGAGTGACGCGCATGATGCGATCGAGATCCTGGCTCCAGAGCCCCGCCGCCAGGCCGAAGTCGCTGTCGTTGGCCATGGCGATGGCCTCCTGCTCGGTATCGAAGCCGAACACCGACAATACGGGCCCGAATATCTCCTCACGACCGATGGCCATGGCCGCGGTCACTCCGTCGAAGACCGCCGGGGTGATGTAGAGCCCTGCGCCGTCCCGCGCCTCGCCGCCGGCCCTCAGGCAGGCGCCTTCAGCCACGCCCGTGGCGATGTAGTCGAGGATGCGCCGGTGCTGACCGGCGTCGACGATGGCGCCCATGAAGCTCGACGGGTCCAGTGGGTCCCCCGGCTGCATGCCCTGCGCCGCCGACAGCAGCTTGTCGACGAAGACGTCGCGAATGCTGTTCTCGACCAGCAGGCGCGAACCGGCGATACACACCTCGCCCTGGTTGTGAAAGATCGCCTCGGCGGCGCTGACGGCGACCCGATCGAGGTCCTTGCAGTCGGCGAAGACCAGGTTCGGGCTCTTGCCGCCGCATTCCAGGAACACGCGCTTCAGGTTCGACTGCCCTGCGTACTGCATCAACTGCTTGCCGACGGCGGTGGAACCGGTGAACGCCAGGCAATTGACGTCCATGGACAGCGCCAGCGCCTTGCCCACGGTATGACCAAAGCCCGGCAACACCTGGAAGACCCCCGCAGGCAGCCCCGCTTCGCGAGCCAGCTCGGCCAGCCGCAACGCCGACAGCGGCGACTTCTCCGACGGCTTCAGGATGACGCTGTTGCCGGCGGCGAGCGCAGGACCAATCTTCCACGCCGTCATCATCAGCGGAAAGTTCCAGGGCACGATGGACGCGACCACACCAAGCGGCTCGCGCAGCACCAGAGCAAGCGCTTCTTCACCGGTCGGCGCGACCTCGCCATAGAGCTTGTCGATGGACTCGGCATGGTGGCGGATGCAGCCGATGGCCCCGCCCAGGTCGCCGAGTGCGCTGGTGATCGGCTTGCCCATGTCGAGGGTATCGAGCAGCGCCAGCTCATCGCGGTGAGCCTCCATCAACTCAGCGAGCCGCAGCATCACTCGCTTGCGCTGTGCCGGCGCCAGCCGCGACCAGCGGCCAGATCGAAAGGCCGCTCGCGCGTGCCCCACGGCAAGCTCGGCATCGGCGGCATCGCAGCTGGCGATGCGAGCCAGCACCTCACCGGTCGCTGGGTTGATCGTCTCGAAGGTCTCACCGCTGAGCGCGTCCACGAACTCGTCATTGATGAAGGCGCGAGTCTCGAGGCCGGCCTTCACGGTGTCGGCCTGGGCCTGCCAGTCGGCGAAGGTCTTTACCTGGCTGCTCCTTTGCGTCATACCGAAGCTTCCTCACTGCCTGCCACGCAGGTCCCGCTGGCCTTGAGTCGACGCGCGGTCTCATCGAGTGCCGCCCGAGCCAGCCGTACCAGCTCATCGATCTCGTCTCGGGTGATCACCAGGGGCGGCGAGATGACCATGGTGTCGCCCACCGAGCGCATGACCAGGCCAGTCTCGAAACAGATATCACGACACAGACCACCCGCCGACAGCGACTTGTCGAAGCGCTCTCCCGTGGCCTTGTCGGCCACGATCTCCAGCGCCCCGATCAAGCCCAGCGAGCGGGCCTCGCCCACCAGCGGGTGCTCTTCGAGCTCGCGCCAGCGGCTGGCGAGATAAGGCCCGAGGTCCTCTCTCACCCGCGCCACCACGCGCTCCTCTTGCATCAACTGCAGGTTCTTGAGCGCCACAGCGGCACAGGTCGGATGACCCGAGTAGGTAAAACCGTGGTAGAACTCGCCACCCTCGTTGATCAGGGTGTCCGCCACGCGATCACCGACCAGTACGCCGCCGATCGGCAGATAGCCCGACGACAATCCCTTGGCGATCGGCATCAGGTCCGGCTCAAGGCCGAAATGGTCGCTGCCGAACCACTCGCCGAGTCGCCCGAAGCCGCAGATGACCTCATCGGCCACCAGCAGAATGTCGTACTTGGCGAGCACCTCCTTGACCGCCGGCCAATAGCTGTCGGGGGGAATGATGGCGCCACCGGCACCCTGCACCGGCTCGGCGATGAAGGCCGCGACCTTGTCCTCGCCGAGCTCGAGAATGCGCTCCTCGACCGCGTCGGCGCAGGCGCGCCCGAAGGCCTCGGGGCTCATGTCCCGCCCCTCGCCGTACCAGTAAGGCTGGCGCACGTGGGTGATACCCGGGACGCAGGGGCCACCCTGATCATGCATGGGCGCCATGCCACCAAGGCTCATGCCCGCCACGGTCGACCCGTGATAGCCGTTCTCGCGACCGATGATCCAGTGCTTCTCGGGCTTGCCCTTGAGCGCCCAGAAGCGCCGCACCATGCGCAGCATGGTGTCGTTGGCCTCGGAACCCGAACCGGTGAAGAACACCCGATTCATATGGGCCGGGGCGAGCCGGCACAAGGTCTCGGCCAGCTCCACCGCCGGTGGATGGGTGGTCTTGAAGAAGTTGTTGTAGTACGGCAGCCGCGCCATCTGATCGGTGGCGGCATCGACCAGTTCCTGCCGCCCATAGCCGAGATTGACGCACCACAGGCCCGCCATGGCATCGAGGATGCGATGGCCGTCGGCATCCTGAATATAGATGCCATCGGCGTCGACGATGATGCGACTCCCCTCGTCACCGAGTGCCTTGAAGTCGGTGAAGGGATGCAGATGATGGTCGCGATCGAGCGCTTGCAGCCGGGTACCACTTTGCGGGGTCATGGCCCATTCCTCCAGAAAAAACGGCTGAGACAGTGTTATTGTTTAATCAACATATCGAGACAACACCTCGATGCCAACCTTTTTCCGAAAATGAGGCCAAAAGCAGCCGTAAGACACTGATTTAATGACTACGACCATCGTATAATGTCGATATTTTTATAGAATACCAACAAAAAATATTGACATGAAGATGATGGGCGACCAACTTTCATTGACGTCGAACCGCCCGATTCGGGAGCATCGACAGCCACCCTGCCATCAACAACAAACCAGGGACACCCGCACCATGACCGCTAAACGTCACGCCCCTCGGTGGGTCCTGCTCGCGCCATTGATCGCCCTCCTGTGGGCCATCACCCCAAGTGCCCAGGCTGCCGCGACCATCACCCTCCCCGATATCATCCTCAACGGCGTCCCCACCGATATCGAGATCCAGGACCTCTCTCCGCAGCAGTCCGTCTACGCTCGACTGGATGGCAGCCCCATCGCCATGACAACGGGCGATGATGGCAGCGCCAGCGTCAGTGTCACCCTGTCCGACGAGCCTGCGCTGCTGACCCTGGTGGACAACACCGGCACGACCATCGCCAGCGCCACCCTCGACGGCTTGCCCGCCTGGCTGTCGCTGCTGCCGGCACTGACCGCCATCACCCTGGCCCTGGCCTTTCGCCAGGTGATCCTTGCGCTGTTTTCCGGCCTGCTGCTGGGGGGATGGGTACTGCATGGCATGGATGCCAAGGCGCTGATCGGTGCCTTCGGCGACTCGGTGAACGTCCACGTGCTGAGCGCCGCCAGCGACAGCGATCACATGTCAATCGTGCTCTTCTGTCTGCTGATCGGGGGCATGGTCGGCATCATCTCGCGCAACGGCGGTACCCGCGGCATCGCCGAACGCATCAGCCGGGTCATTCGCGGCCGACGCCAGGCACAGAATTCCACCGCTCTGCTGGGGCTGGCGATCTTCTTCGACGACTACGCCAATGCCCTGATCGTCGGCAATACCATGCGCCACATCACCGACCGGCTGAGGATTTCCCGGGCCAAGCTCGCTTACCTCGTGGACAGCACCGCTGCGCCGGTCTCGGCCATCATGCTGGTGACCACCTGGATCGGCTTTCAGGTCGGCCTGATCAGCGAGGCCATGGCGGATATCGAGGACTGGTCGGAATCGGCCTACTCGGTCTTCGTCAACGCCATCCCCTATAACGCCTACCCGCTGCTGGCGTTGGCATTCGTATTTCTGGTGGCCTGGACCGGCCGCGACTTCGGCCCGATGCTCGCCGCCGAGCGCCGGGCCCTGACGGAGCCCGGTTCACGGCGTGGCGTCACCAGCCGCGAGGCAATCGTCGAAGAAGCCGACATCCCGACCAAGGAAGGCATCCCGACCCGGGCGCTCAACGCCATCGTGCCGATGCTGGTGCTGGTGGCCATTACCCTTGGCGGCATCTATGCCACGGGGCTGTCGGCGCTGGGCGGTGGCGAACACGACCTGCGCGATATCTTCGGCGAAGGCGACTCCTTCGGCGCCATGATGTGGGGGTCTCTCGCGGCCTGTCTGGTGGCGGTGATCCTGACCCAGACCCAGCGCTTGATGAGCATGACCGAAACCGCCCACTACTGGTTCGAAGGGGTCAAGTCGATGCTGCTGCCGATCACCATCCTGATGATGGCCTGGGCACTGGCCAACGTGAACGACGCCCTGCATACCAGCGATTTCTTGATCTCGGCCCTCGGCGACAGCCTATCGCCACAGTGGCTACCCGCGGTCATCTTCGGCTTAGCCGGCTTCACCGCCTTCGCCACCGGCTCCTCCTGGGGCGTGATGGGTATCATGATGCCACTGGTGGTGCCATTGGCCTGGGCGGTGCTGAGCCACCACGGCCTGGCCGGTACCGCCGAGGGCATGCCGCTGCTGTATGCTTCGGTAGCCTCGGTACTGGCCGGCGCCGTCTGGGGTGACCACTGCTCGCCGCTGGCCGAGACCACCCTGCTTGCGGCCATGGCCAGCGGCTGCGACATGATCGACCACGTCCGCACCCAGTTGCCCTACGCCCTGCTGGTCGGCGCCGTGGCACTGGTCTTCGGCACCATCACCGTCGGTCACGGCGTCAGCTGGTGGATCGGCCTCAGCGCCGGCGTCGCCGCCCTGGTCCTCGTGCTCTTTACCCTCGGCCAACGCGCCACGGCGCCTCAGGATGTCGTGCCCGGTGACGAGACGAGCCCGGGAAGCAGTCCGGTGAAATAGCCTGTCGACATAGCCCGTCGAAAATGGCCCGTCGAAAACAACCCGTCGAAAATGGCCCGGTGAAACAACCCGGTGAAATAGCCCGGAGCGACAAGCCACGGCTGGCCGCTCCAGGTCTTGACCGCGCCCACCAGCCAGCAAAACCAACACAACCAACAAGGGCCCACGACACTGTCGTGGGCCCTTGGATTTACCGATTTACCGGCGCGAGCCTGTCAGCCGCGACACGCGTCGGCGAAGCCTTCGAAGATGGCGTCATACAGCGGGTGCTCCTTCGGCTGCCACTCGGGATGCCATTGCACCGCCAGCGTAAAACCCGGGGCCTCGGCGACCGATACCGCCTCGACAAGACCGTCCGGGGCGATGGCCTCGACACGCAGACCATTACCGAGCCGATCCACGCCTTGCTGATGCAGCGAGTTGACCCGTGAACGGGTGTCGCCGAAGAGCTTGGCGAGTCGACCGCCGGGCTGAATATCCAGGTCATGGGTCGGCGCGTACTGCTCGGCCTTTTCGCCTTCGGGCTCGCGATGGTCGAGCTTGCCTTCGACCTGCTGCACGGCCTGATACAGGCTGCCACCGAAGGCCACATTGAACTCCTGAAAGCCACGGCAGATTCCCAGTAGCGGCAGGCGGCGCTCCAGCGCCAGGGGCACCCAGGTCATGGCCGCCGCATCGCGATCGAGATCATCACGGGTGTTCTCGGCGATGCGCTCGGCACCGTAGCGGCTTGGCAGCACGTTGGTATAGCTACCGGTCAGCACCAGGCCGTCGAGACGATCGAGCAGCGCACCGGCGGCCTCGGCATCGACATCCTCCCACACCGGCAACATGACAGGCTCCAGGCCATAGTCGCGCAGCGTGCGGACATACTTGTCGGTGACCATGTGGGCCGGGTGGCCCTCCACCACGCGACGGCAGGCGATGACGCCTACCAGGGGACGAACAGACATGATGCCTCCTGAAAATTCAATCGGGTTGTTATGTTTTGCTCAACATACAGGGGTTCGCTTTTCTTGCCAAGACGAGTCAGAACCCGAGCCAACATACGATTGTTAATACATTGTTTTAACTCGACTTAATAAGAGATAAAAGATAGAGATAGACTTTCGGCTAATGCCGACATGTCGTAAATAATTTGACAACACCCAGGCGGCGGCGGAAAGATAGCCATGACCAAAACAAACGTTTACAGGTGACATCATGTCCACCCCTCCCGTCGACGAGGCGCGTGACTTCCTCGCCCGCCACCCCGAGATCGACAGCGTCGATCTGCTGTTAAGTGATCTCAACGGCGTGCTGCGGGGCAAGCGTATTCCCCGGGACAACCTCGAGAAGGCCTACCAGAACGGGATCAACCTCCCCGGTTCGGTGTTTGCGCTCGACATCACCGGCAACACCGTCGAGGCAACCGGACTCGGCCTCGACATCGGCGACCGTGACCAGGTCTGCCGTCCGATACCTGGCTCACTGATGCCGACGCCCTGGCTGCGCGGTGGCAAGCAGGCCCAACTGTTGATGGACATGCGCAACGACGAGGACGGCCCCTTCTTCGCCGACCCACGCAACGTGCTGACCCGCCAGATTCAGCGCCTCGCCGATCGTGGCCTCAAGGCGGTGGTGGCCCTCGAGCTCGAATTTTACCTGGTCGACCGCTCCCGCGACGAGCTCGGCATGGCCCAGCCCCCGCGCTCCCCCACCACCGGCGAACGCGCCACCGAGAGCCAGCTCTACTCGATCAGCGAACTCGATGAATACGCCGACTTCCTGGAAGACATCCAGTCCGCGGCCGAGGTTCAGCAACTGCCGCTGGATACCGCGCTCAAGGAGTGCGCTCCGGGGCAATTCGAGATCAATCTGATCCACGGCGATGACGTGCTCAAGGCCTGCGACAGCGCCGTGCTGCTCAAGCGTTTGATCAAGGGCGTGGCCATTCGCCACGGCTTCGAGGCCACCTTCATGGCCAAGCCTTACGGCGGTCAGGCCGGCAACGGCATGCACGTGCACATGAGCCTGCTCAATGAAGGCGGTAACAACGTCTTCGCCGCCGCCGACGAGGATCCTCTGGGCACCGACACCTTGCGCCATGCCATTGGCGGCCTGATGGCCATGATGCCGGCATCGATGGCGTTGTTCGCCCCCAACGTCAACTCCTTCCGCCGCTTCCAGCCAGGGCTCTACGTGCCCATGACGCCGACCTGGGGCTACGACAACCGTTCGGTGGCGCTGCGTATACCGTCCGGTCCCAACGTCGCCCGCCGGGTCGAACACCGGGTCGCGGGTGCCGACGCCAACCCCTATCTGCTGCTCGCTACCTTATTGGCATCGGTCACCCACGGCATCGCCCATCGACTGCCCGCGGGCGAGCCGGTCACCGGCAACGCCTACGAGCAGTTCGCCCCGACCCTGTCCAACAGCTGGTCGCGCTCGCTTGACGTGCTCGAGGCCTCCGAGGTGCTAAGCGACGCCTTCGGCGCTGATTTCCTCAAGGTCTTTCTCGCCAATCGCCGCGCCGAACGCGAGGCCGCGATGCAGGCGGTCAGCCGATTGGAATACGACTGGTACCTGCGCCACGTCTGACCACTGACGTTGTCACCCTTCACACCACTGGGCCTTACGATGATAACCACAACTTCCCCTGGTGCTCCCGCCCCCTCTGCCTCTCGAGGGAGATGGTCATGAGCCACGCCGCGCCCCACGCCTTCGAACCCTCGCAGCCCGATCGCCGCAGCACCGGCCGCACCCTGTCGCTGGTGGTCGGGTTGCTCGCCGCGATCGCCGCGCTTACCTACTACCACGAGTCGGGCACGCCGTTTGGCTGGATCAGCCTGGTGCCGTCGCTGATCGTGTTAACCGTGGCCATCGCCACTCACCGCACCCTGGAGGCCCTCGCCATCGGCTCCTTGGCCGGCCTGATCCTGATCGAACCTGCCGACTATATCGGCGAGCTCGCCGACATTTCGCTGTCGGTGATGATGAACGAGACAATCGCCTGGCTGATTCTGGTGTGCGGCCTGATGGGCGGCTTCATCGCCATGCTCGAGAAATCCGGCTGCACCCTGAGCTTCAGCTACGTCATCGGCCGGCTGGTGAAGACCCGCCGTCAATCGATGCTCAGCACCGCGGTGCTTGGCGTCTTGATCTTCATCGATGACTACTTGAATGCCCTGGCGACACCGGCCGCCATGAAGCGCCTGACCGACCGCTTCGGCGTCTCTCGAGAGAAACTCGCCTATATCGTCGACTCCACCGCCGCACCGATCTGCGTACTGGTGCCGTTGTCGACCTGGGCGGTCTACTTCGCCGAACTGCTCGAGACCAACGGCGCCACCGACGGCCCCGGCATGTGGCTGTACATCCAGTCGATCCCGTTCATGCTCTACGGCTGGGTGGCCATGGGCCTGGTCTTTCTGGTCGCCCTCGGCCTGGTACCGGATCTTGGGCCGATGAAGGCCGCCGAGGCTCGCGCCAAGGCCGGCCAGCCGATTCCCGATGGCGCCCCGGACAGCCCCCTGGGCGACGAGACACCGCGTGGCAAGCCCTGGGTCGGCGTGTTCAACTTCGTTGCGCCGATGGCGGTGCTGATCGGTGCCAGCGCCTACTTCGAGATCGACCTGCTCAAGGGCGTGATCGCGGCCACCCTGTTCACCGTCGTGCTCTACCTGATCCAGCGCCTGGTCACCTTCCCGGCCCTGATGGATGCGATCATGGATGGCTTTCGCACCATGATGCTGCCGCTGGCCATCGTCGCGGTGGGCTTCGTGTTGCGCGAAATCAACGATCAGCTCGGCATGACCCAGTTCATGATCGATAGCCTCGCGCCCTACCTGACGCCGGCGCTGCTGCCTGCCATCGTGTTCGTGTCGATGGCCGTGGTGGTCTTCGCCACCGGCTCGTCCTGGGGGGTGTTCGTGATCTCGATTCCCATCGTGATTCCCATGGCCGCACACATGGATGCGCCGATGCCGTTGGTGGTGGGCGCCCTGCTCTCGGCGTCGAGCTTCGGCAGCCACGCCTGTTTCTTCTCGGATTCCTCGGTGCTGTCGTCCCAGGGCAGCGGCGTGCTGCCGATGCAGCATGCCCTGACACAGTTGCCCTATACCCTGATCGGGGCAACCGTCACCACCCTCGGTTTCCTGGTGCTGGGCTACGCGCTGACCTGATGGGTCACTCGACCGCAGACGCGACATGACCATGGCCCCGACATTGCGTCGGGGCCATGCTTTTTTCTGTGTCACCGCCTCGGTCTTTCCGGGAGCTCCCTGTCACAGCCCCTTGTCACAACGCCTTGTCACAGCGCCTTGTCACAGCAAAAGCCCCTTGCGCTAGTTGACCAGCCTGACCGTGGTATTGGCCGAATGGCCGAGGGCATCGATCACGGTGATGCGATGAAACCCGCCGGTGACCTCATCGAGCGCCACCTCGCGGCGCAGTGCGTCCGCCGCCACCGGCCGATTGTTGATCAGCCAGCGAAACGGCGGGCGACCGCCCTGAAAGCGTACGAACAGCGACTCTGAGTCTTCGGCCACGTACACCTCTGCGCCATCCCGCGGGGCCACGATAGCAAGCGGGTTGGTCACGGCGTCGACGTCATCGCGGAAGGTTCTTAGCGCGCGTGGCAGATCGCCGGTGGCGGCAATCACCGCATCCGCCGGCGGTATTCGGTTCGGCGCGGTGATGCCGAGAGCATCGAAACTCGAAAACAGCAGCGGCGCGGCGCTATCGACGCCAAGAGAGCCGGGCATGGCACCATTGTCGGGCCGCCCGACCAGTATGCCGATCACATGTCGGCCATCGAACCCGATCGCCCAGGTGTCGCGATGCCCGTAGGAGGTCCCGGTCTTGAAGGCGACTCGATCCCGGGCGCCGAGTCCCGCCCGAGGCGTCTGACGCAGAATGTCTGCCAGGTACCAACTGGCACGCGCGCTGATGACGCGCCGAGCAGCGGGCCCAGGAGCGCGATCGTCGACAGCAGCAGAGTAACGTGCGCCGAGCGGTGACGGGGTCAGGGTTCGCCGAGTTGTGAGTTCCACCGCCCGGCCCCCGTTGGCGATCATGGCATACACCGCCACCATGTCCTCCAGGGTGACGCCGACGCCGCCGAGACCGATAGCCAGGCCCGGTGGTCGATTACCGGGCAGCTTCGGCTCCGCCCCCGACCGGCCCATGGCGCCCAGCAACCTGGTCGGTCCGAGCGACTCGAGCACCGAGACGGCCGGCAAGTTGAGCGATTCCTGCAGCGCTTGGCGCACCGTGACGGGGCCACGAAAGCGGCCGTCGAAGTTGGACGGCGACCAGCCATCGAAGTCTCGCGGCGCATCGTTGATCAGGGTCTCCGGGTGGATCAGACCGTCGTCGAACCCCAGCGCATAGATCAGCGGCTTGAGCGTCGAGCCCGGTGAGCGAATGGCCTTGGCCATATCGACGTAACCCGAGCGCCTGGCATCAAAAGGATCCGGCGCGCCGATACGGGCGCGCACCTCACCGCTGCGATAGTCCGCCACCAGCAGTGCGGCACTGATCGGCGACACCTGCTGGCCCACCCAACGCGCCAGCATGGCCTCAAGGCGGCGCTGAAGCTCCGCATCGAGAGTCGTTTCGAGCCTGAGGCGGCTACTATCTACAGCGCCCCGGGGCCGACGCTCGCCAGCGGCATCGGGCTGGCGGTAAATAGCGGCTTCGGGCTGGCTGGCCGCATCCAGCCGCGCCTCGGCCAGCATGTCACTGGCCAGGTGCCAGGCCAGGCGCGGCATCGGCCGAAGCGTGGTCGGCATGGCCTCGGCCTTGGCCTCGACGACGACGGCCTCTGACAAAAGGCCGCGGGCGCGACTCAGATCCAGCACGCGATCGCGAGCGGCGCGGGCGATGTCGGGGCGCCGATACGGCACGCGCTGTGCCGGCGACTGCGGAATGGCGACCAGCAGCGCCGCCTCGGCGGCAGAAAGATACACCGGGCTCTTGGCGAAATAGGCACGACTGGCGCTGGCGACGCCTTCGAGATTGCCCCCCATCGGCGCCAGATTGAGATAGAGCGTAAGAATCTCGCGCTTGGAAAGACGCCGCTCCAGGGCTAGCGCGGCGCGAATCTGGCCGAGCTTGGCGGCCGGTGTGCGGGTCGGGTGCCCTTCGAGCAGGCGCACAACCTGCATCGTCAGCGTCGACGCTCCCGAGACCACGTCTCGATACCACAGCGCCTGTAGCGAAGCGCGGGCCAGCGCCAGCCAGTCAACGCCGCGGTGGGCATAGAAGCGCTTGTCTTCATAGGCCAGCAGCATCTCGAGGTAAGCAGGGTCGACGTCTTCCACCGCGGTGTCGATGCGCCAGAAACCATCGTCACTGAGAAACAGGCTCAAGGGCTCGCCGGCACGGTCCAACACCGCCGGCGAGTTGGACACCGAGCCGCGTGCATCGACAAGCCTTGGCGCCGACGCAACCCATTGCTCGACGGCGCGATCCGCACCGACACCGATGACCACCACCAGGGCGAGCGCCACGATCACGCAGGGGCGCAGGCACCACCGCGACGACCACGCCAGGTCCTTGTCATGCATCACTGACCGCCGCGCCCTTCATCACCATCACTGCGATCTAGACCGCTATCGCCCTCGCCCTTGTCATCGTCATCGCCATCGCCATCGCCCACGACGACCGTCCCCGACGCGGTGCTGGCCCGCAGGCTCGGCACGTACATGTCCTGAACCTGGGCCGCCGGGTGATGAAAGCGGCCAGAGCGAATGGCACGCACCACGTAGGCAAGCTCGAAGGGTTCGCGCTCATCGAGCGTCACCGCGGCGAAGAAGCGATCCGCGCCAAACTGCGCATGGGTCGGCTTGATGCCGCCGGCCAGCCACTCAAGGCTTGCGGTGTCGCCGGACGATACGAGGCTCGGGTTATCGATGGCAAAGCCGGCCGGCAGCGGGTCCTCGATGGCGAGCTGGCCTTCGCCGGCCACCAGCGGCGTCACCCGCAGCAGCACCACCAGCTTGTCGTTGAGCGCCACCCGAGTCACATCGACCCGCTCCCCTTCCAGGCTGTAATAGCGCCGCGATATCTCGATGCCGGAGCTCTCGGCCATCACCTCACCCACGGGCACGCCCTCGATCATGACGGAGACATCGACTGCCGCCTTGGCCGGGTTAGTCACCGAGGTGGCGCGGTACTCGGCCAACGACATCCGTCGTGCTAGTCCAGCCGTCTCGGCGTCCTCCAGCAGCGAATGGGCGACACGCAGCGCCGCCGCCTGCTCCTGGGTGTTGCCGCGTGAGGCCTGGCGCAGGGCATCGTTGATCACCGCGCCCACGGGCTCACCCATGGGCGTCTGACCGACGCCGGCAACGTCCGCCGCCAGCGCCAGCCGATAGGCAATGGCCAGATCGCGAACGCGGCTCGCGTAGATATCGCCGCGGCGGGAATAGCTGGCATAGTCAGCGGCGCCAGTGAGCGTCGAAAGGGCTGCCTGGAACAGCCGGTTGGCGCGGCCAGGATCGCCGATTTCGCTCAGGGCAGCACCCAGGTAGGCGGCCTCGACGCCACCGTCATTGCCCGCGTTCCGGGCCTGAAACCAGGTATCGGAGAAGTAGCGCAAATCGCTTGCCCGAACGTCTCCGGCCAGCGCCAGCACATACAGCGCATAGGCCGCCGCGGAGCGATTCTCTCGCGAGCCACTGCTCGAGTTGACCTTGTTTTGCAGATTGGCGAGCGCACCGGCCAATGCACGCCTTGGAACATCGGCGCCGGCATCCCGGGCGCGTAGCAGAAATTCCGTGGCGTAGGCGTCCAGCCAGAAGTGGCCGCTGCCCGGCGCCCAGTCGCCGAAGGCACCACTGGCCGACTGACGCGACAGAACCTCACCGACCCGTTCACCGAGCCTTTCATCGGCGAGCGTCTGACGGTCCGGAGCCAATAGCGCTCGCGCCGACATCAAAGGCTCGGCCGAGGAAATCAGCTGTTCGGTGCAGCCCCACGGCGTGTGATCCAGCGCCGACACCAGGCCCGCCAGGTCAAACAGCGCCAGCGGCCCGAAGCTCAGGTTCACCGTCGCCTCTGGCGCAAAACCGGCCACCACCGACTTCGGTAGCACCAGCGCCTCACCGGCGCCTAAGCGGCCGACGTAACGGCTACGCCGGAGCGGATCATTGCGCCGGACATCGATCGGCACGCTCTGGGTCAAGCGCTGCCCGTCTGGGGTGATGACGGCGATATCCACATCACCTTGCCCTACCTCGTCGGCCGACAGCGCAAGGCCAAGGGTCTGGCGCTCGCCGTCGGACATCGTCAGGCGGCGAGTCACGAGCGCCCCGTTTGCCAGATCGAAGATCAAGGGGCCCCGGGATGCCAGCTCGACGCCCACCTCGCCCGTCGGGCCTTCGGCGTGGGCCAGCTCAAGGCTCAGCTCGGTCCTATCGCCCGGCGCCAAGAAGCTCGGCACATGGGCCGTGGCGACGATGGGGTCTCGTACGATCACGTCTTCACTGGCACTTCCCAGCGCGCTGTCGGTCCAGGCCATGGCCATGGTTCTAACGGTGCCATTGAAGGCCGGAAGCGCCAGGTCAATCGTCGCCCGGCCGCTGTCGTCGACGGCGACAAGGCCAGAGAACAGCGTGACTAACTCCTCGCGCTTGGGCCCCGGTGCCTGGCTCGCGGTGTTGCTGTCGCCGCCCTCGCGCAGCGCGGCGATGGCCCCGGGGAGGTTATCGATCAAGCGTCCGTAAAGGTCGCGCATCTCGAAGGCCAGCCGGCGCTGACCGAAGAAGTACGCCTCGGGCTCGGGCGCCTTGAAACCGGTCAGATTGAGAATCCCCAGATCCACCGCCGCAACGGTGGCGAACACAGGCTCCCCCGCGGGGGCGTTATCCACCGACAGGGTCAGGGTACCGGTCTCGCGTGGTCGCCAGCGCGCCGTCGGCGCAAGCGACAACTCCAAGGTGCGCTCTGCGGTATCCACACTCACCCAGTTGACCCCGATGGCACGGCTCGGATTCAGGCCTTGGCGCCCCTGATCGGCCTGTTGCTCAGGCGTGACCAGCGAGGTGATGACATAGGCGCCGGTGCCCCAGCGCTCATCGATGTCCAGCGTCAGCTCATTGGCGCCGGCCTCGACCTCGAAGCGCCGGCTATCGACGAGCTTGCCGTTGAGCACCCGCACGAAGGCAATGCCCGCCTGGCGGGCATCGAAGCGCAGCGTCAGTTCATCGCCACTGGCGTAGCTCGACTTGTCGATGCCGGTCGCAAGCCTATCCGGCGTTGCCGCAGAGCCGCCGCCACCGCGGTAACCCGCCATGAACTCGCGACGGGCGAGCACCGGGGCTCCACCGGCGTCGGCACGCAGCTCAAGTTCATACTTGCCCCACTCGACGGGGACCGATAGCGCCGTCATGGTATCGGCCGCAATATCAATCTCGCCGCTGCCAACGCGCGTGCGCCGCTCGATGGACGAATAGCCCCACTCGCCGTTGACGCGGTACCACTGATAGTCCTGCTCGATACGCGACAGGGTCCAGGCGGCCCCGGCTATCGACAGCCTCGCCAGGCCCGGCCCAAGAGCCACGACATCGAAGGTGGCACTTGCCTCCTCCGGCGCCACCTCATCGAAACGCGCACGCAGGCCGATCACCGCCGTCGTGAGCGCCACGGGGAGCTCGAGTCGTCGCTCTACCGGGCGCCCCGACCCCTCACGCAGTTGCATGGCCAGCGTCAGGACCTCCGGTTGACCGACGCTCGCCGACGCGGGAATCGGCATCGCAAGCGTGGCGCGACCATCGGCACCGGTCACCCGTCCGCCCGGCAATACCACAAAGGTGGTCTCGTCTTCTCCGCTCGGGGTGCCGAAGGCAAAGCCTGGAAAAGCAGAGAGCTCGTCGCTGGGCCGGCGGGTCACCCTGCCGGCGATCGCCAGGTGAGCACCGGGCGCGCCATACAGATACTGCGCATCGACGCTGATCCGTGGCGGCCTGCCTTCCGCGACCCGATCGACGTCGGTGGCCAGGTCGAAATCGATTCGCTCCGGCACGAAGTCATCAACCAGAAAACCGACCTCGCCGAGCATGTCGGCCTCGGGGTCGGCGTAGAAGCGCAGCTTCCACAGGCCACGCATGGCTCCCGGCTCGATGGGCACGGACGCGACGCGACCGCCTGCTCCTTGATCGCCTAGGGTCTGACGCGACGCTTCCTTGTCATCGGGGCGATGGACGACCATGGTCAGCGGCAGATCGGCAATCGCGCGGCTCTCGGCGTCGCGTGCCAAGGCGGTGGCAAAGACCGTATCCCCGGGCCGGTAGATGCCGCGTTCGGTGGTCGCGAACAGCGTGATGGGTTGAGGCGCCGGCTGACCGGCCACGCCGCGATCGGACAGATCAAAGCCCGCCTCACGTAGATTGATAAAGGAAAAATCAGCGCCATCACCGAGTGCGGCGAGCATCGCCGGCCGGTCGCCGCCGCTGCCGGAGAGCCACTCCGGGGCGATGCGCGCATAGCCCAAGGTATCGGTCGTTACCTCCTTGAGCACGCTGTTGTTGCGCGCGATCAGACTGAGCTGCGCCCCCGCCACCGCCTGGCCATCGCCGAGGCGCTCGACGAACAGGTGCAGACCATCGGGGCCCGCGAAGCTTGAGATGGCAAGATCGGAAATCAGAAACCATTGCGTCGCGGCGACCCAGGCGTCCTTCCCTTCGGGGCTCGCGCTCAGCACATAGACACCGGGGCCGAGGTCTTCCATCGCCGTTCCAACCTCCAGCAACGAGACGGTTTCCTCGTTCAACCGGCTGTCAATATCGGCCTTGCCGCGCCACACCTCGACCCCATCTTCCTCGGCGAGCCGCGTCGCCTGATAGCGATCCATCGGCGTGAGAAAGCGCTCGATGTCGAGAAACTCGCCAAGGGCTCGCTCGCCGATGTGATAAAGGCGCACGTCGACGACATCGGTGTTGACCGCCGTGATCGGAAGGCGCGGCGCACGCGCGCTCGGTAGCACATAGCCGCGGGTGTCGAAGCGCACGCTCGGGGGGCGATTCGGCATCCAGATATCGAAGGTTTCGGTCCGCGCGGTGGTTTCCCCTGAGGCCGCCGGCATGCCTTCAAGCAGCGTGATGGTATAGTCCCGGCCGTGCTCGAGTCCCGACAGACACAGACGCTTGCCTTCGGCATCGACGTCAACCGCCACCCCTTCTACGCGTACATAATCGGCGTAGTAAAAGCCGTCCTCGCGCAGCGCCTCGGAGTACTCGGCGCAGAACCGTGGGCTCGCGCCCTCGGCCTCGGCCTGGGTGCCCATGACCCGGGGCCCATAGGTTTGCCGCGCCGCCTCTAGACGCTTGCGATCACCGCTCAAGTCGGCGAGGCGCCG
>Ga0114954_1000273_pt1 | contig 18986 bp, 17 predicted proteins | sample Porto_4metaG_FD_87299 | JGI IMG/M metagenome (GOLD analysis project Ga0114954, IMG submission 87299) | Marine algal microbial communities from Porto, Portugal - Porto_4 metaG | ecosystem: Host-associated > Algae > Red algae > Unclassified | place: Portugal: Porto | collected 2015-02-02
AAAATACGCGGGTTAGGGTTCACTTCCGCGACGATCTGGATTAATTGCTGACTTACGCAGGGCCCTGCTCTGTTGAGGAGAGAACATGAAACTGAAGCTTTTAGGTGCATCGGTGTTGGCGTCTCTGATGATGGCAGGCTCGGCCTTTGCGATGGACTCGGAAATGCTCGATGAGAAGATGGCCGAGATCGAGGAGCGGACCCAGCAGATGAGTGAGGAGGACCGTGTTGAGGCTCTCGAGCAGCAGGTCGAGGATTTGAAGGAACTCATCCATATGATGATGGAAGAGGACACCGGGGCTTAAGGGGCTTCGCTCGTGAGTGAGTAATCGACAGATCCGACATATTTCTGTGGTCGATCTTTGAAGGGTGCCCCAAGCGTGGGCACCCTTTTTTGGTTCTGAAAGTGGGGGTGGAGGTGTGGAGGTACGGTAGCCACCGGCACTCAAATTTCTCGTCTCCTGTGGGGCAGGCAATGGCAACAAAATGGCAGCACGCTAAGGGTGCGGTAAAAAAGCGCACTTGATGGGCATCTTGTTGATCTGGATCAGAACCAGCAACACAATCTACTGGCGTCGTCGAGCACCACCCATGTGCGCTGGCTATCCAGTCCCTCTTGATTGCCGGCATCTGCTCGGTTGTGCTCCGGCGAAGGCCCGGCAGGAGAAGGGGACCTCGCCGATCGTGGGGGAGTGGCGCTGACACCTCCTGGGAGCGCCGATACGACAACAAGCAACACGGGCGATGCCTCGGTGGTTGCACGCCATGACTGATGCCCGTGGTAGAGGGTTTACCGACAGGGCCAAGGAACTCTGACATGCTGAATATTCTGATCTTCGTGATGATTTACGCCGGGGTGTGCATCTCGCTCTATCAACTCTACGCGATCTACTACCATCAGAACTTTGGCGATCAGGAAAAGCATGATGCCGAGGGGACCGAGCAGCTCGAGGAACTCTCCCGTCAGGCGAAGGAGTACGCCAGTACCGGTGCGTCATCGGGATTCCTGCAAACGGTGAAGACGGTCTTCGGTGGCGATTTCGATCCACGTATCGCCTTCGTCGCCTTCGCCGGAGACGGTGGGGAACGCCATGCCGAGCCGTTGCTGCGGCGCAAGCATCGCCTCGTCTGCAACGGCATGATCAAGATCCGTCACCTGGCACTGTGGAAGACCCGACCGCCGGCCTGGGATATCCGTGCAGGGCTGTTGATGCTGATTGTCTTGTGCAGCATCGTCGTGGTGTTCCTGGGAGGGCTAAGCGTCTATACGATCGGCTATGAAGTGGCTGCGACATCGCTTGCCTGGATGAACAATGAAGCCATCCTGCTGGGGCTGATCTACGCCTTGATCCTGTTGACCTGGCTGATCGCCAAGTTCGACCTGTATATGCACGATATCTATGAGATCGGCAAGCTCAATGCCACGTTTCCACCCGCTGCGATGGCCCGTTAGCGGCGTCGCGCGACGGTGCTGAATGCTTGGGGCGGTGCGGCGGACATGGTGCGGCCGATGACCCCGGGCGCTATGGTAGATCGCTAGGATCGGCCACCGCTTGAGGTTGAGATGGAACTACGCATCGTTCGCCGACGGGTTCCCGAGTGGGGCACGAGCTATGGCCCGCCTGGCGCCGGTCCCTTTCCCGCGATCATGCTCCTGCATGGCTCGGAGGGGGCCTGGTCCGGCTGGAGCCACCGTAATGCGATGTTGCTCGCTGCACACGGCTTTCTCGCCTTTCCTTTCGCGTATTCGCAGGGCGGCAACGTCTGGAACGCTGGCAGCATCATCGATACGCCTCTCGACCGAGGCGTCGATGCGCTGGCAGCCCTGCGCGGCTTTCCGGCGAGCGCCGGTCGGTCGGTCGGCCTCTATGGCGTCTCGCGAGGCGCCGAGTACGCACTGCTGATGACTAGCCTGATGGCCCGGGAGGGGTTGCCGGGGCAGCCTGAGGCCGTGGCGGTGCACAGCCCACTCGACGTGATCTGCGGGGGCTTCGATGCGCGACACTTCCGTGACTCGGGGGATCCGGGCTGGCGAGCGTGGGATGGCGCGACCAGGGCCTGGACCTGGCGCGGGAGAAGTGACCATCTGCGGCCGACGACGCCGATCGATATCGAAGCCTACGAGGGGCCGATGATGCTCAGTCACGGGACCCGGGATCAGATGTGGTCGGTGGCAATGACTCGCCGACTGGAAGCTCGCCTGCGTGGCCATGGACGCACTCCTCGGGTGCACTACTTCGAGGGCGAGGATCATGTGCTGGGGAGCGACGCGGAAAATCGCCATCATGGTTACCTGCTCGACTTTCTCGCCGAACACCTGTGAAAGCCGCCAGGCACCGGCGGTGAGCATGGCTCTCGCATCGGGCACGTCTGGCCGGTGACGCTTGAGGCGTTTGTCGATCCGGCCGATTCGCGCTTTGTCCGCTCGTCGTCCCCTGGTCGTGGGCGTGATCGGCGGCTGACGGTGGTGTGGTCGAGCCGTCCGCCGAAAAATAGGCGCAGCCAACCGAGATCGTCCGTCGCGATTGACGTGGCCGGTAGGCGCTATGGGTGGAGATGTTCGAACAGTGTCAGTGAGCCGATGGCGATCAATACCAGGCCACCGAGGATTTCGGCGCGGCGGCCAATCAAGGTGCCGACCTTTCTGCCGATCAACATGCCGGTGGTGGCCATTACGGTCGTGGCCGTGCCGATGGCCAGCGCCGTGAGCCAGATGTTGACATCCATGAATGCTAGACCAATGCCAACGGCCATGGCATCCAGACTGGTGGTCAGGGCCGTGGCGGCCAGCAGCCACCAGCGGGTATGTGAGCCGCCAGCGTGGCAGTCTTCCTCTTCGGTCGGCGGCGTGAGCCCGGCACGAATCATGCGCCCCCCCAGGACCAGCAGCAGGGTGAAGATCACCCAGTGGTCCCAGTCCCTGACCATCTGTGACGCCCCGAGCCCCATCAGCCAGCCGATCACCGGTGTGGTGGCTTCGATCACGCCGAACAGCAGCCCCGTCTGAAGGGCGACCATAAACCGTAGCTTGCGCACACAGGCCCCCTTGCTGAGGGCGGCGGCGAAGGCGTCGGTGGACATCGAGAAAGCCAGCAGGGTGGTGGACAGAAAGTTCATGGTCACGTGATCGGCCAGGCGATGAAACAGGCTCCAACGCGGGCCCGGCGTGCGGCGCGAAGGAAGAGCGAGCACTCGGTAGCAGGCATGTGCCGACCGACGAAGAACGCAGAGCGAAGTGGCAACGCCAGCACCCGGTTCACGCAAGACGGACGCGGCGAAATCACCCCGATTCGCAACGGATATTACCGGAGATACGGGTGGGGTCAACTGATTGCCAGGGTTCATATATTGAGTAAAAACAAACTTTTATAGCCGTTGCTATGGAGTATGCAATATGCGAACTCAGGCGGAAGAGTCTTGCCGATATGCAGAAGAGTCGGGTAAGAGATTGGGTATCAATTTTTCGGGATAGAGATGACGTGGGCGAGGTTCTTTTTGCTTATGAGTACCTCCAAAGCGCCACATTTTTCGCCCCATTTGAGTCGCAAGATATAGCCAACTCTCCCATGGGACGCTTCGGCAACGGGCGCCATGCGGTCTCACAGAGTCTTTGGATAGTGGTTTTTTGCATCGCCGCATCCGCTACGGACATCAGGCGGCGGCCTGCCCGGTGTCGCCTGTGACACCGGGCGGGCCGGCGGTGCGGGGGGGCTGCACCAACAGACCGCGGCGGCCTGATGATTGGCCTGGCTCGTTACTCGGGAATTGTTAGGCCGCGTTGAACCGCCGGCCGGGCGAGAAACGCCCGAAGGGCGCGGTTGACGTGGGGGAAATTGGCGAACTCCACCAGTTCCTCGGCGCCATAGAAGTCGACGAGGTTGCGAATCCAGGGGAAGGTCGCGATATCGACCACCGAGTAGTGGTCGCCCAGCAGCCATTCGCGTCCGGCCAGGCGTTTGTCGAGCACGTTGAGCAGGCGCTTGGCCTCCTCCACGTAGCGCTCCAGTGGGCGTTTATCCTCGATGTCCTTGCCGGCAAACTTGTTGAAGTAGCCGATCTGGCCGAACATCGGGCCGAGTCCCCCGACTTGAAACATCAGCCACTGCAGGCCGTGATAGCGTCCTTGAGGGTCCAGGGGAAGTAGCTCACCGGTCTTGTCGGCGAGATAGATCAGAATGGCCCCGGATTCGAACAGGGCGATGGGCTCGCCATCAGGGCCGTTGGGGTCGAGGATGGCGGGAATCTTGTTGTTGGGGTTGAGCGACAGGAATTCCGGCGAGCGTTGATCCTGGGTGTCGAAGCTGACCCGGTGAGCCTCGTAGTCGAGCCCGGTTTCCTCGAGCATGATCGAGACCTTGACGCCGTTGGGCGTCGGCAGGGAGTAGAGCTGCAGGCACTCGGGGTGCTGTGCCGGCCATTTGCGCGTGATCGGGTAGCGGGACAGGTCCGTCATGAAGGATTCCTTGTACGAATATCGAGATGCTTCGCATCCTATCACTCGGCGCCGACGCCGAGGTTCGAGACTGCGCCGAAAGGCGCGTCGGCTCGATCGCTAGCGCCATCGGCGCCAGCGTCTCGGGTCCCATTTCGTCGACGCCGGGCAAGCCCGCACGGGTCGTCAGGGCGCGGACATGGCCTCGCTGATGCGGTATGCCGCCTCGACACGTTCGGCGTTGGGGTAGCGTTTGTTGGCCAGGATCACGATGCCCAGACGTTCGGCGGGGACGAAGGCGGCGTAGGCGCCGAATCCAAAGGTCGACCCGGTCTTGTTGATCCAGCGATCGGGGGATGGGGAGGCCTCGGGGGTGAGCCACACAAGCGACTGTGGCTTAAGGGCCATGTCGCTGCTGTTGCCCGCGAGCAGGGTCTCGAGTGTCGCCGGGTAGGCATAGCTTTCCCACCCTAATCCCTGATGCATCGGGCCGACCGCGGCATAGCCCTGGTGAGTCGAAAGCAGTGCACGGTCCATCATCGTGTCGCCCTGGTAGCTGGCCATGTTGGCCTCGATAAAGGTCAGCATGTCCTGGGCGGTGGTCTTGATGCCGTAGGCCTGGGCGTCCATGGGGCCCGGCGTGACCCGGGTGCGCGGGTTGTCGGGTGACACGCCGAAGGCGTAGTGCTCGGCCTCCGACGGTGGCACTTCGAGATAGGTGTGCGACATCTGCCACCTGGGCAGCAGGGTATCGCTCATGACCTTGGCGAAGGGCCTATCCGAGCTGCGGGCCAGGCTGCGGGCGGCCAGATCGCCGAGCAGTCCAATGCTTGGGTTGCTGTACAGGCGCTGCGTGCCCGAGGCGAAATCTGGCTGCCACTGGCGGTAGTAGTCCAGTAGGGTGGCGTCGTTGACGTCGCTTGGAAATTGCAGCGGCAGGCCGCCAGCGCTGTAGGTGCCGAGTTCGAGCAGGGTGGCGTCGCCGATCGGGGTGTCGGCGAGTTCCGCCTGGTGGTCGGCGACCCGGTCCTGCCATTTCAGATGCCCGGTCTCCTGAGCGTAGGCGGCAAGGGCGGCCGTCAGAGTCTTGGACACCGAACCGATTTCAAACAAGGTGGCATCGTCCACGGCGCCATCCTTGCCGAGCGCGGCGACACCATAATGGCGTACACAGCGTTGTCCCTGGTGACTGATACCCACCGACATGCCGGGAATCTCGTAGTCGCTCATCAGCGTCTTCGCGATGCGGTCGATCGATGCGACCGGGCAGGTCGTGGTATCGCCGCTATCGGACACCGCTGGTGCCTGGGCGGAGGAGGGCTGGGCGGATTGGGCCAAGACCGCGGGGGCCGGCAGGGCGGCGCCGGCCGCGATGGCCAGTGCAAGGCTGGCGTAGCGAGGTGTGGCAGCGTATCGAGACATAAGAGATGATCTCAGGGTGAGAAGGCGATTGAGCCAGGCGAACGGGTGGGTAGCGCTGCACGCTATCGCCGCTGACAACGGTGCATGCTAGGGGCCGCCCAGGCCCGCCACAATCGATCATTTCTCGTCACTGCCACAAATTGGATTTGTCCCTCGTCATGGATCGTAGCCAACTTCCGTTGAATGCCCTGCGTGCCTTCGAGGCCGCGGCCCGCCACGCAAGCTTTACCCGTGCCGCCCAGGAGTTGTGTGTCACCCAGGCGGCGGTCAGCCACCAGGTACGGGGCCTGGAAGCCCAACTGGGGGTCGAGTTGTTTCGTCGCTTGCCAAGGGGCCTAGGACTCACCGGGGAAGGCGAGGTGCTTTATCCGATCGTTCATGAGGCGCTGGATCGGATGTCCCAGGCCATTGACGTGCTGGCCGATGGCGCCGACCGAGAGGTGCTCAACGTCGGTGTGGTCGGAACGTTTGCGGTGGCGTGGCTATTGCCCAGGCTTGAGCAATTTCAGCGTCGCTTTCCTTTTGTCGACGTGCGTGTTTCCACCCACAACAACAAGATCGAACTGACCTTGGAAGGATTGGATTACGCCATACGGTTCGGGACCGGTGCCTGGCATGGCACCGAGGCAACACCGCTGATGGAGGCGCCGCTCACCGTGCTGTGCGCGCCGGCGCTTGGCGAGAGGCTCACGCAGCCGAGCGATGTGCTGCACCAGACCCTGCTGCGTTCCTATCGCACGGATGAATGGAACGCTTGGCTGTCGGCGGCCGGCGTCGATACCCATCTGTCGTTCCCACGTACCGTGATCTTCGATTCATCCATCGCCATGATGGAGGTCGTGATCCAGGGTGGTGGCGTGGCGTTGGCACCGGCTGTCATGTTCAGGCGTCAGTTGGCCGAAGGGCGTATCGTCCGGCCGTTCAGGACCCAAGTCGCGCTAGGGGGTTATTGGCTGACCCGCTTGCAACATCATGGCGAGACGCCGGCGATGTCGGCCTTCAAGCGCTGGCTGATCGAGTCGCTCAGTGCCGAGTCCGGCGAGGCAGGTTGAGCGGGCTCTAGCGCGGTCGGTGCATCACCAGGGCATCCTCCAGCATCTTGACGATGACCAAACCGACCTTCGCCGGGAGACGGTCACCGGCGTAGAGCCGAGTCTGGAGCACGGCACATCGCAGCGCCTGAAATTCGGCCTCGAGGCGCTCAAGGCGTTGGAGGAGTTCTCGGGTGTCGCCTTCCATGTCGGGGGCCTGGCGGACGGCATCCTGGCTGTTCGGGGGTGAAGAAACGGTCGCCATCATCGCGATTTCCTCCCGTGTGGCTTGCCGAAAGGTCGCTCGCTGGCTGGTCTGGCTCCCTGGACCTCGTGCCTGGGTGGCGTAGCGAGTCTTCATGATGGTCGCAGCTTGTCCCGACGTGGAGAATCCATGAAACGTGGTAGGCGCGGCGTTGCGGATTGGTCATCGGCGGCCGGTGAAGCGATGTGCCGAGCACCGGGAGGAGGTAGTCGACGATGCCCGAGATAGGGGATGGCGCTGCCCCCCGGGGCCCCGTCGATGGCGGGCTCCGCACAAGGTCCAGCATCTCGTTCACAGCTCCGGGGCGGCGACGTCGGCGCTATGGGTGACGATCTCTTCAAGTTGCTGGCAGAACACCTCCAGCGCCGGGCTGGCGTGGCCGGGACGCCGATGCATCTCGATTTCGACCTGGCCAAGCTTTGGTAAGCCATGCTCCGCGCCGAGGATCCGGCAGCCAGCCGGTACGCTGCGGGGGGTCTTGACGGTAATCGCAAGCCCCGCCTGCACCGGCAGGTTGATGCCGGTGGGGGATTGGCTCGAATAGCGCAGCTCCCAGGCCCGCGCCTGCTTGCCCAGCGCCGTGAGCGCATGAGCACGAAAGATGCAGCCCTCGGGGTTGAGGGCCAGGGGTAGTGTCTGGCCGCGGGTCGGATCGGCGTCCTCGGCGGCGACCCAGACCATCGGCTCCCAGCCGAGCAGGTGACCGGACTGGGTCGGTCCGTGCCGGATCGACAGGGCCACATCGAGCAACCCCTCCTGAAAGGACTGCACCAGCGTCTCGCTGATATCGCAGATGACCTCGATGCGGGTGTGGGGAAAAGACTCCGCGTAGCGCGGCAACAGTTCGGGCAGATAGGCGCCGGCCTGTTCCTCGGAGGTGCCGAAGCGAATCCTTTCTCCCCGGGGGCGGTCCCCCATGGCTTCGCGGGCCTCGTCTTCGAGCTTGAGCATATGCCGGGCATAGGGCAGTAGACGCTCGCCGTCGGCGGTCACCAGGACGCTGCGACTGGTGCGCTCGAACAGGCTCTTGCCCATTTGGTCCTCGAGGCGCTTGATCTGCAGGCTGACGGCGGATTGTGTGCGATGCAGGACGCGGCCGGCGGCGCTGAAGCCTTGGCACTCGGCGACGGTGACGAAGGCGCGGAGCAGATCGGTATCCATAATTAATGAGACCTTGAAATGATTGGTATCTGAACCATTCATTTCTATTATGGAAGTGGCCTGACTATTCTGTCCAGCATTCCCTAAAGCACGGCAGGAGATTTCCATGCGGGTCACCGACGCTTCGACGACTTCCTCTCTCGACGGTCTTATCGACCTCGACCGTTACCCGATTCATGCGCTGGATGACGCGCTGGGACATGAGCTGATCGAGCGGTGCCGTCGGCAACTCGCGGATGATGGTTGCGTGGTGCTGAAGAACTTCGTGCCGCAGGAGGCGCTGACCCGGCTCGAGCGCGAGACCGAGCGTCTGTCACCGAATGCCCACTACAACCAGACCGAGACCAACCCTTACAACAGTGACGGCGATGCCAACCTCGCGGCGTCGCATCCGCGCAATCGCTTCGACGATCGCACCAACGGCTTCGTCGCCGGCGATCGCATCGGTGCCGACACCATCATTCGCCAGGTCTACCAGAATCCGGACTTTCAGCGTTTTATCGCCACCGTGGTCGGCATGGAGCAGATTCACCAGTACGCCGATCCGCTGGCCGACCTGGTGGTCAATGTGCTGCGCGAGGGCTGTCAGCATCCGTGGCACTACGACACCAACGAGTTCATCGTCACCATGATGACTCGCCAGTCCCATGGCGGCGGCCTGTTTGAATACTCCCCGGGTATCCGCAGCCCTGAGGGCGAGAACTTCGAGGACGTGGAAAAGGTGCTCGACGGGGACCGCTCCAGTCTCAAGTCCCTGACCCTGGAGCCCGGCGACCTGCAGGTCTTCTTCGGCCGTTATTCGCTGCACCGGGTGACGCCCGTCGTCGGCGACAAGGAACGCCACACGGTGATCTTCGCCTATGCCAAGGAGCCCGGGTTCATCGGCCGTCCCGAGCGCGCCCAGCGCATCTTCGGACGCATGGCGCCGATCCATGAGCGCCTGCTCAAGGAAGGCATGAGCCGCAGTGATTCCCTGGCCGATTGAGTCGCAGGCTCGGTCTTGCCACAAGCCCCGCTGAACCACGGCCCCGCTGGCGCCAGACGCCAACGCGGGGCCGCTACCGCCCCGCACAGCGGCGGACATATAACGTATTCCCGTCAAGGACCCTGACATGAGCATCGTCGATTTCGACAATCTGACCGACAACGAGCCCGACGCCATTCCGGTTGTGCCCTCCGCGCCCATGGCCAATGGCGATAGCATTCCGACGTCCTTCGATCCGAAGCGTCTTCGCGGCGGGCGTCTGGAGCGCCTGCGCGGCATGATGGCGGAGCAAGGCTACGCGGCGGTGGTGCTGTTCGACCCCAACAATCAGCGCTATGCCACCGGTTCGCGCAACATGTTCGGCTACTTCCTGCGCAACTCGACGCGTTACATCTACGTGCCCCTCGAGGGCCCGATCATCCTGTTCGAATATCCCGGCAGCGCTCATGTTTCCACCTGGCTCGAGACCATCGATGAGGCACGCACCTCCAAGGTGGTGTGGTCCGCCGTCAACCAGCGCGACAACATGTCGTCTGATCCCTTCGGCATCGAAATCGCCGAACTGATCGAGGAACACGGTCGCGGCAACAGGAAGGTCGGTCTCGACCGCTGCACCCTGAACCTGGCGCGCTCGCTCGAAGCCCAGGGGCTGGATGTCTACGACTGCATGCAGGACACGCTGCATTGTCGTCGCATCAAGACGCCTGAGGAGGTCGCTTGCCTGGCTCAATCGATGGCCGCCAGTGAAGCGGCGGTGGCCGAAGTCGAGGCCGCCATCAAGCCGGGGGTCACCGAGAACGACCTGTTCGCCATCATGTACGGCAACGTCATCCAGCAGGGCGGCGAGTTTATCGAGACGCGCCTGCTGTCGTCCGGGCCGCGCACCAACCCCTGGTTCAATGAGGCCAGCGACAGGGTGATTCGGCCCGGCGAGCTGGTGGCCTTGGATACCGATACCATCGGCTGCCATGGCTATTACTCGGACTTTTCGCGGACGTTCTGTGTCGGTGGTCGCCCCAGCGCCTATCAGCAGAGCCTGTATCGCATGGCCTATGACCAGGTGCATCACAACATGAATATCCTGGCCCCGGGCGTCAGCTATCGCGAGATCGCCGAGCGCGCCTGGAAGATTCCCGAACGCTTCCTCGACCGTCGCTACCCGTCGATCATTCACGGCGTGGGCATGCACGGTGAAACACCGCTGGTCGCCCACCACATGGACTTCGATCGCTTCTCCAAGGACGGCGTGCTCGAGCCCGGCATGGTGGTCTCGGTGGAAAGCTATATCGGTGAAGTCGGCGCCGCCGACGGCGTCAAGCTCGAGGAAGAGGTGCTGATCACCGAGACCGGCGTCGAGAAGCTGTCGCGCTACCCCTTCGATGAGGCTCTGCTCGGTCGCTAATCGTGGCTCGAACCCGCCTCTCCGGGCGTCAGCGACGCCCGGCTCCTAACGCTATCGAATCACCGATCAAGAGAGTCTGCATGACCGACGTACACCATTGGATCGCCGGCACCAACGTGCCCGGCGAGCGCAGCCTGGATGTGTTCAACCCCGCGACCGGTGAGCCGGTACGCCGCGTGGTCCTGGGCACGGGCGAAACCGTTCAGCGTGCCATCGAGGCGGCTCGTCTGGCACAGCCGGCCTGGCGAGATACGCCACCGGCGAAGCGGGCTCAGGTGATGTACCGCTTCAAGACGCTGCTGGAGCGCGATGCCGATGAAATCTGCGCGCTGGTCAGCGAAGAACACGGCAAGGTGCTCGAAGATGCCATGGGCGAGCTCAAGCGCGGCATCGAGAACGTCGAGTACGCCTGCGCGGTGCCAGAGCTTCTGAAAGGCGAGTACTCCCACAACGCGGGCCCGGCGATCGATACCTGGTCCAATCACCAGCCGCTTGGCATCGTGGCTGGCATCACGCCGTTCAACTTCCCGGCCATGGTGCCATTGTGGATGTATCCGATGGCCATTGCCTGTGGCAATGCCTTCATCCTGAAGCCTTCCGAGCAAGTGCCGTCGGCGGCCATCAAGATGGCGGAGCTACTGGATGAAGCCGGTCTGCCCAAAGGCCTGTTCAGTGTCCTCCATGGCGATCGCGAGACGGTCGAGGCGCTGATCGATGCCCCCGACGTCAAGGCCGTGTCCTTCGTCGGCTCGACCCCCGTGGCCCGTGCGGTGTACGAGCGTGGTGCCCAGCAGGGTAAACGCGTTCAAGCGCTGGGCGGCGCCAAGAATCACGCCGTGGTGCTCCCCGATGCCGATCTCGACAATGCCGCCAATACCCTGATCGGTGCGGCTTACGGCAGCGCTGGCGAGCGTTGCATGGCGATCTCGGTCGCCGTCTGTGTGGGGGAAAGCACCGCCGATGGCCTGGTCGAGCGCATCGCCGCCCAGGCCCGTGACCTGAAGATCGGGCCGGGAACCGAGCGGGGCCTCGATATGGGCGCACTGGTCAATGCCGGGCATCGTGAGCGGGTGGTCGACTACATCGGCCAGGGGCAGCGCGCCGGCGCCGAGTTGGTGGTCGATGGGCGGACCCATCCGCTGGTCACGACCTCCCACGGCTACTTCCTCGGCGCCAGCCTGCTGGACCGGGTGACGCCGGAGATGAGCGTGTACCAGGATGAGATTTTCGGCCCGGTGCTCTGTGTGGTGCGCGTCGAGACCCTCGATGACGCCATCGCCCTGATCAACGCCCACCCGTATGGCAACGGCACCTGCGTCTTCACCCGTGATGGGGAAGCGGGGCGGCGCTTCGCCGATGCCATTGAAGTGGGCATGGTGGGCATCAACGTACCGCTACCGGTGCCGGTGGCCTTCCATAGCTTCGGTGGCTGGAAGAGTTCGCTGTTTGGCGATCTGCATGCCTATGGTCCCGATGCGGTGCGTTTCTACACGCGGCGCAAGGCGATCTCCCAGCGCTGGCCGCGTCAGGCCACCAAGGAAAGCGCCGAGTTCAGTTTTCCGTCGAGCTAGGCTCGGATGCCGAGGGCTGGCGGGTCCTCGATGTCGTGAGTTCAAGCCCACTGTCGAAGGTGGGCTTTTCTGATGGTGAGCTTTTTTGATAGGTGGCTCAGGCATCGAGCGAAGGGTGGATCGGGTTGATCGGACGATAGTCGCGCAGGATCAAGCGCCGTTGGCGAACGCTCGGGTGCAGCGACTCGTTGCCGAAGGGCGTGAAGCCGATCGGCCGCAGATAGCGCCGAGGCGACACCAGACGGTAGAAATGACTGAGAAACTCGCGGTAGGAATCGACGATGTCCGCGCTGCGGTGGGTGGCGAGCAGCGCGGGTCGTTTATCGGCGGCCAGGACCAGCCCGTGGCGTTCGGCTCGCTCCATCATCCAGGCCAGGCTGACATCGGACAGGATCCGGGACGGGTAACCCCCGCCAACATTGGAGTGAGCCCCGGGAAACCAGGCCTGTTCCAGGCTGCCTGCCGCCGGCGATGCCGGTGACCATAGCGTCGGGGCGAAGGCTTTGCGGTGTTCGTCCACCGCGAGCGCCTGGCAGGCGTGCGTCACCCGATGGCTCAGGCGGGTGTCGTGAAACTCGAAGTGGCGACGATTGAATGCGCCGAAGCTGTTCAGCGGAATGCCGAGGCTGCCGACCGTATCCCAGACGCCCAGCAGGTGGACCTGCGCGACGACCGAGTAGCGTTTGGCGAAGCGCTCGGCGGCCGCCGAGCGCGGTCCCTGACGGCGATCTCGGTACAGCCGGTAGGCGTGGTCGAGTCGCTGGCGATGCTCGCGTTTCAAGAGTCCCGAGGTCTCGAGCAGGCCGCTGAGGCTTCTGGCGGTGTAGGCGCCGCGGCTGAAGCCAAACACGAACAGTCGGTCGCCGGCTTCCCACAGGTCGATCAGATCACGGTAGGCCCTGAGCAGGATGTCGGACAGTCCAAGGCCGGTTGCACCCGCCACGAGATACCAATGCCCACCGTCGGTACCGACCCCCGAATAGTAGCGCTTGATGGTGCCCCAGGGCGTCTCGCTGGCCACCACCGCGTCGTGTAACCGGTACACGTTGGTATTGGTATCGCCGTCTTCGAGGTTCATGTCGGGCACGTTCCAGGTGCCGTCAAAGGACATCACGATGTTCTTGGCCATGGGCCCTGGCTGCCTCCTGCGCTGGGTAGAGCGGGGTATGGTTGCGTTCAGTCTACGTCGGCCCGGGAAGCGCCTGGTTGATGCGGTGCCGGGGAAGGCGTCGTCGAGGCGACGGTTGCGCGGCAAAGCATATTTATATGGCCCTCCCACGCTGTGGCGCTGAGATCTTCGCCGGTGTGCTGGCGACGACAGGCGGTGAGGCAGGGCGAGAGACATGCCTCAGAGCGAAAGCGTGGTCGGCCAAGCGTCGCGTGGCGTTGCCTCGTGTCGCTTCGTGTCGCAGTGGGAGGAGAAGGAGAACGGCGTGGCCTGGTCGCTTCAGCGTAGGTGGTCGGCGATGCGCTCGGCGACGAAATCGAGGAAGACCCTGAGTTTCGGCGCGACACCCTCGCGACTGGCGAACACCGCATGGAAGGCAAGGGTTGGCCCACGCCAGTGTGGGAGTACCGGGACCAGGCGTTCAGTGAACAGGTGCGGGCGTGCCATCAAGGTGGTGCCGAAATAGATACCGTGGCCCCCGAGGGCCGTGTTGAGCGCGGTGGTGGGTTCGTTGGATATCAGTGTCGGCTCGAGCTTTACGCTCAGGCGGTGGCCTGGCGCCGACTCCTGCCACAGTTCCCACTCGACGTGGCGGGCGCCGGAGCAGGCGGCATGGGCCAGGGTGACATGGCGCTCGAGATCGGCGGGATGCTGGGGAGCGCCGTGTCGCGCCAGGTACTCGGGGCTCGCATAGAGGCGCATCACCGCCTCGCCGAGCTGGCGAAAGCGGTAGCCGGGCGTGTCGAGGTCGCCGACGTGCAAGGCGATATCGGCGCCTTTCTCCAGTTGGTGGACGGCATTTTCGCCGAGCTCGAGCTCGAGCCGAATGTCCGGGTACTGGCGCAGGAAGTCGGCCAGCAGTGGCGCCAGGTACTGCGAGCCGAGGGTGTAGAACGACGCCACCCTCAGCACGCCTCGGGGCGCCGATTGCAGGCGCTCGACCGCCTGGTGGGCCTGTACAATTTCCTCGCGCACGGCCAGGCAGTGGCGGAAGAACACGCGTCCGGCCTCGGTAAGATACATGCGCCGGGTGGTGCGCTCGAGCAGACGAATGCCGAGGCTTTCCTCCAGAGCGGTGAGGCGGCGGCTCAAGGTGCTGGCGGGCACGCCGAGGCGCTCGGCGGCCCGACGAAAGCTCTCGAGCTCCACGATGGTGGCGAACCAGAGCATGCTGTCGGCGTGGGGTGTCATTGGCTGATTATCCCTTTCTGGCAATAGTGTTGCCACTATCGCTGCGCGTTTAGGGCTATGTGCTCGGATTATTGTTCCGATAGTGCAACAGTTATTCTCGTTTTGACGCTGGGTGTTGCACGCCTTCCTCACTACAGTCGGTACATGACCGAAACGAGGAGGACACCCAGTGACCGATCCATCGAGCCCGTTGTCTCTCGAGGTGCAAGCCGTCGAGAGGCTGACCCCCACCATCAAGTCCTTTCGTCTGCTGCCCGACCTGGGCGTGTCCTTGCCATCCTTCACCGCCGGCGCGCACCTGCGCGTCCAGGTCACGTTGCCCGATGGTCGCCCGGACGAGCGCGCCTACTCCCTGATCAACAGTACACGCCAGGGTGCCTGCTATGAGATAGCCGTGGCACTGGATGCCAATAGCCGCGGCGGTTCGGCCTTCATGCATGCGCTGGAGGAGGGCGCTCGGCTGACGGTGTGGCCACCGAAGAACGATTTTCCGCTGGAGCGAGAGGCGCATCATCGCGTGCTTATCGCCGGGGGCATCGGCATCACCCCGATCCTGTCCATGGTCGAAACCCTGGTCGCCCACCGTGCCTCGTTCGAGTTTCACTACGGCGCCCGAAGCCCGGAACTGATGGCCTATCGCGAGCGTCTGGCGTCGTTGTGTGGCGACGCGGCCAACCTCTATTTCGACGGCGGCGACCCGAGCAAGGGCATGCTGCTCGAGGACGTGATCGGCGAACCCAGTGAAGGTCGCCATCTCTATGTCTGTGGGCCCAAGGGCTTGATCGACGCGGTGATCGCCACGGCCAAGGGACGAAACTGGCCGTCGGACCGGGTTCACTTCGAACTCTTCGCCAACCCGGTCGATGCGGCGTCCGCCAGCGGCTTCGAGGTGGAGTTCGTCGATTCCGGCATGACCCTGGCGGTGCCGGCCGACAAGAGCATTCTCGAGGTGATGGAGGAGGCCGGGCTCGACCCGATGTACGACTGCCGGCGAGGGGAGTGCGGGGTGTGCGCCGTCGAACTGATCGAGGGCGATGTCGAGCATGAAGACTACTGCCTGGACGAGGAGCAACAGCAGGAGTCGCTGTGCGTATGCGTCTCTCGGGCTCGGGCTGGAAGGCTCAAACTCCGCGCCTGAGGCGACAAGCCGCGCCATCGGCGCCTCGGAAGGTGTCGAGCGGCGCCAAGACAATGAGGAGAATCCCATGAGTGACTACATTCGTAACGCCTGGTACGTGGCCGCCTGGACCAAGGACATCGGTCGCCAGCTGGTTTCCCGCCGCATCCTCGGCGAGCCCATCGTCTTCTATCGCCGCGAGGACGGTGCCCCGGTGGCGCTGGAAGACAGCTGTCCGCACAAGCTGGCCCCGCTGTCGGTGGGAGAGCTGGTGGGCGATGAGGTCCAGTGCGGCTATCACGGCATGACGTTCAACTGCAGCGGTGCCTGTACCCGGGTGCCCGGACAGACGAAGGTGCCGCCGAGTGCCAAGGTTCGGAGCTATCCGCTGGTCGAGCGCTACAACGCCGTCTGGATCTGGATGGGAGATGCCGCCTTGGCCGATCCCGATGCCATCGTCGAGGTGCCGCGCTACGGCGAGTCCGGCTGGGGCGTGGTGGATGGGCAGTATCTGCATTTTCCGACGCACTACCTGAACATTACCGATAACCTGGTCGACCCCGCCCACACTACCTACGTGCACAAGAAGACCATCGGCGGGGCCGGTGGCGAAGACGTGGGGGTCAAGGTCGAGCAGGGCGATCGGCAGGTGCTGGCGTACCGCTGGATCAAGGATGACGAACCGGTGCCGCTGTTCAAGAAGATGGGCAATTTCAGCGGGCCGGTGAATCGCTGGCAGTACTACTACCTCTTCATGCCATCGGTGTCCTGCGTGGATTTCGGTGGCATCGACGCCGAACTGGAGCCTGTCGAGGAGAACAAGGATCGGGGGCTCCGGTCCTACAGCTTCAACTTCCTGACGCCTGAAACCGAGTCGACCACGCACTATTTCTGGCTGCACGTGCGTAACTATCACGCCGATGACGCTAAGGTCGACGCAGAAGTCGTGGAGCTGATGACGCTGACCTTCACCGAGGATCTGGACATTCTCGAGCTGGTGCAGAAAGAGCAGGAACGCACCGGCATTCGGGAACGCACACGGCTTGGCATCGACAATGCCCCGGCCCGTATCCGGCGCATGGTGGAGCGCCTGGTCGCGGCGGAGCAAGGGCCGGCAGAAGGGCCGAGTGACGACGCCCAGGGGGTCGCGTGAGGGCGTGACGATGACCCTGTCACCTCCGTGAAGGCCATGCACCAACCGACACCGGCAGCCCTTGGGCTGCCGGTGTCGGTTGGGTGACCGGTGGCGGCTGGGCTACCGGTGGCGCCTGGAAGCGGGGGGCGTGGTGAGGCAGGCCCAGCGGCCTGCCTAGAACCGAGTTTCCCAGGTATCGATCACGCGCAACTCGGCATCGACGAGGTGAACCTGCCGCCATTTGTCGAAGGTCATGCAGGGGTGCGAGGCGCCGAAGGCGATGATGTCGCCTATCTGCACATCGTCGGCGCCGTCGGGCAGGGAAAGGAACGTGTGTTGGTCCATTTGCTTGATCACCCGCCAGCCATCGACCGACAGTTCGGCGTCGACGCTGGCGCCTTCGCGGTAGCGGCGCAGCGCCTCGGGGGGCAGATCGAAGCCGATATCCCGCTTGCCCAGAGCGACGATGGCGAGACCCGGTTCCGGCAGTGACTGCACCTGGGCATAGACCTCGAGCGCCGGGCGCAGGCCTTCGTGCAGGTCTGGGCGACGCGAGAGCACGCCACGCTGGGCCTCGCGGTAGATGCCGTGATCGTGGACCACGTAGCAGCCGGGACGCAGCACCGGGCTGAAGCGCTGGTCCAGGCCGGCATCGCGAAATTCCTCGGCGATCACGTCGTACCAGGCCGATCCCGAGGCGGTGATGATGGGCGTCTCGGTCTCGAGCAGGTTCTCGCTGTCGAGGTATCTGGCGTTGGCGATCAGGCGCCGGGCGTAGGTACGAATGCCGGCCACCGGGTCATCCCCATGGACGACGCCCTCGTAGCCTTCGAGCCCCGCCAGTCGCAGGCCAGGGCTTGCGTGGATTCGATGGGCCAGTGCCGCGATCTCGTCGTCATCCCGACAGCCACAGCGGCCGCCGTCGACGCCGACCTCGATCAGCACATTGAGGCATTGGCCGGCGGCGCCGAAGAACTCGTCTAACTGATCGACATTGGCGCCACTGTCCACCGTTACGTAGAGCTCGGCACCGGCGCGGACCAGCGCCGCGGCGATGCTCATGTTGGCGCGGCCAACCAGTTGATTGGCCACCAAGAGCCGCGTCACCCCCTCGGCGAAGGCGGCTCGGCACTGGGGCAGGGTCGCCAGGGTGATTCCCCAGGCACCGGCAGCCAGTTGGCGCCGAAACAGCGCCGGGGTCATCGTGGTCTTGCCGTGGGGCGCCAGGTTAGCGCCATGGTCGACGGCGAAGGCCTGCATCCAGCTCAGGTTGTGCTCAAGCGGAGCCTGGTGAATAACGGCGGCGGGGAGGCTCAGGTCACGAAGCAGACCGGGGCCGGTTTCGAGAGTGCCCTTGTGGCCCCCCGAGTCATCGAGAGTAGCAGCGGTAGCGGGGTGGGCCATCGGGGGACTCCTGGGGCAAGTGGGCCCGAGCGTCGATCACGCTCGGCACGAATTGGGCGTCGGCCGTGAGCCGAAGGCAGTGAGATCGCGGTCATCGCCGCAGAACCGGACCTCGATGATAGCCCCACGGCGTTTCCGGGCAAGCCGTCGGGGCGACTCGGTATCCGACTTTTGTCGAAAAATACCAAGATTTGTTTGCCTGGTGTTAGAAACTAACATAGCGTGACCTCCAAGATCCACGCCAGCGACGTTCATGCGCTCTTTTCTCTGACGGTCAGCCCCGACACTCGGTCTGACGTTCAGGCTCGACGTCCAGGAGGCCTCCTTGAGTCAGCATATCGACATCCTTTCGAGCATTACCGCCACCGTGGGCTCGCTCAGCGAGTCCGAGCGCAAGGTGGCCGAGCTGATCTTCGAGGACATCGACTTCGTCACCGAGTCCAGTATTTCCGAGATCGCCCGGCGGGCCGGCGTCAGCGAGGCCACCGTGACCCGCTTTGCACGCTCGGTGGAGTGCGCCAATGTGCGCGATCTCAAGCTGCGTCTGACCCGGGCGCTCGCCGCCGGGCGTCGGTTTATTCAGGACGCCGATCCGGCCTCGGGGCCAGGCGTGGTGTACGACATCGCGGCCCAGACCCTGGCGCTCAATCGCGACCTGCTGCTGGAGGCCGACATCGAGGGCGCCGTGGAGCGCCTCGACGGG
>Ga0114954_1000274_pt1 | contig 18977 bp, 20 predicted proteins | sample Porto_4metaG_FD_87299 | JGI IMG/M metagenome (GOLD analysis project Ga0114954, IMG submission 87299) | Marine algal microbial communities from Porto, Portugal - Porto_4 metaG | ecosystem: Host-associated > Algae > Red algae > Unclassified | place: Portugal: Porto | collected 2015-02-02
GTTAAAAACTTTCAAATATTTTATTTTTCTATAATAAAAAACAAGAGTAATCGCAAAGACTACTCTTGTTTCTTTTCCTTCTCTTCTTTTTCAATTTCAGATACCGACTTTTCAGGGTCTTTTATAAGTTTTCCAAGTTCTCCAGAACGTGTGAAATCATCTTCAAAATTTTCTGTAGTACTAATATAAGCTATAAAATCCAATTCTTCATTATTATTTATATAACCTTTTAATCTGGGAACACCCATTGGACTTACACTGTGTTCTTTAAATGTAATCGATTTTACATCTTGAATATTGTAATGAATATACTTTTCTACTCGTGCCTCTTGTGCCTTCCAAAACTTTTCTTCTTTTTCTTTTTGTTTTAAGTATTCCATAGTAAAATATCCTCCTGCTATGAGCACCACAACAGATACAACCAAAATCATTACTTTCTTCATTAGAAATTCCCCTTATAAAAAACTTACCATTGCATTCTTCTTAAAATGGAATAGAGAAGAGAAGAAAAGAGTAGTGCAAAGACTACTCTTGATGTTTTTCTTCTTTTTCGATTTCAGATACCGACTTTTCAGGATCTTTTATAAATTTCCCCAGTTCTCCAGAACGTCCAAAATGATCTTCAAAATTCTCTGTGGTACTAATACTTGCTACAAACCACAATTCTTGATCACCATTTATATATCCTTCTATAGTAGGGATTCCCATCGGATTCACCTCATGTTTTGTAAACATAATAGATTTCACATCTTTAATATTGTAATGAATATATTTTTCTACTCTTGTTTCTTGTGTTTTCCAAAACTTTTCTTCTTTTTCTTTTTGTTTTAAGTATTCCATTGTAAAATACCCTCCTGCTATGAGCACCAGAGCAGATACAACCAAAATCATTACTTTCTTCATTAGAAATTCCCCTTATAAAAAAATTACCATTGCATTCTTCTTAAAATGGGATAGAGAAGAGAAGAGTAGTGCAAAGACTACTCTTGTTTCTTTTCCTTCTCTTCTTTTTCAATTTCAGATACCGACTTTTCAGGGTCTTTTATAAGTTTTCCAAGTTCCCCAGAACGCCCCAATTTTCTTTCAAAAATATCATTATCATCAAGACCAGCATCAAACCATAATTCTCGATTATCATTTATATATCCTTTTATGTGAGGAACTCCCATAGGGCTTATTTTATGTTCTATAAACGTAATAGATTTTACATCTTGAATATTATAATGAATATACTTTTCTATTCTTGCCTCTTGTACTTTCCAAAACCTTTCTTCTTTTTCTTTTTGTTTTAAGTATTCCATTGTAAAATACCCTCCTGCTATAATACAAATAATGGATAAAATAATTACTAATTTTTTCTTCATAGAAAATCCCCTTGCATTTGAATATAGTTAAAATATACCATGAAATGAGTTGGGACATATGAGTGAATTTAAAAGAAATTCGAATATAACAGATGAAGATTTTTTTAATTTGTCTGATTATGTTTATGATAATGATTATCTACATAAGGGAGCTGAAATACCAGGAATAAACGGTGAAACCTGGGTAGTTATAGAATCAATAGATGCAAATTACCAAAAAGTAAAAAATGGATTACAAGCTATTGCAGTAGTGCCGAAAAAAGATTATGAAGGAAATAAAACTCACTATGAAACTATAGTATTTGCATTTCGTGGAACAGAGCCTAAGCAATTAGCAGATTTCGAAACAGATATCGATCAGATTACGTTTGGAATTAAAACACATTCTAAAGTAATTACTCCAAGTAATAGTCAAACAATAAAACCGGATTCTGCAACATCTTTTAATACAGGATTGGAATGGGTAGATAAAGTAAATAAAACATATCAGCCAACTTATGTGCACGCTACAGGACATAGTAAAGGAGGCGCAGAAGCTGATTATGTTGCTTCGGAACGGAATTTTTATGCAACTACATGGGCAGCACCAAATCCCTATGGTTTACTAAGTCCTGAAGCAAAAAAACGAGTAGATAAAGGGGAAATGGAAAATAAGGCTACCGATTATACACATGAGAATGACCCAATTGGTAACCATACTCAATTCGGTGCACCTCTAATTGGTAAGCAATTTACAGTAAGACAGAATGATACAAAAGAAGGATTTTTTACACGTTTAACTATGGAAGGACACGGCAGAGATACATTTAGGGGATCCTTTCATTCAAATGGAAGTCCCATATTAAAATTAGAACCTGAAGACATTATAAGACAAGCAAAAAAAATTCAAACACTCAGCAATCGATTATCAGATATCGCAAAAAATATAGAAGAATTTCAAAGAAACGAAGCTGAAGCAGTTCAAAAGTTAAAAAATCAATTAAAACATGAAACAGGGCCAGGTGGAAGATATCATTTATTAGAAGAACACGAAGTAGATGAAGCCATCTCACAAATTGCTAAAATTAGAAAAGGTGGAAATGACTATTTTCATGACGCAAACCTAGCAGAAGAATTAATCCATCTTTTAAAAAAAGAACAAAAGAGTTTAAGCCGATTCGGAGATGATATTAGTGATGCGGCAAATTCACTAAGAGATAAAGACAACCAATTAGCATCAAATTTTCAAATTAAATAAGGGGATAATTATATGATCGATTTTATGGGAGAAATTAAAAAGATAGAAAAACAAATCGAAAATGCTGCAGGAGATTTAGCAAATCAGGTTGTTGATGAATTACAAGCTGCTAAAAAACAAATTGAAAAAGAAATGCAGCGTATGATGTTAAAAACAGAGGTAGAGTTTAAATCAATAGATATTATAAAAGAAGATACATATGCTCTTCAAAAAAACATAGGGATATTTCACGATTTACAAACAAATACAAGAGATATAGCATCAGAGCTAGAGAAAAGTTTCGAAAGTAAAACTGGTAGTAAAATAAATGAAACATTAAAAAAATATGAAAAACAAATTAACAACAAAATTTTTAATGAGCATGTTCACTTGGCAAACAGTTGCGGAAAAAAATAAGGGAAATAGAAAAAAAAGTCCTCTTAATATAGGACTCTTTTTTTGTTATTCCTGAAAGTAAACTTTTAAATATTTGTTTACATTCATCCCCCCCTAAATTATTGACTTCTCACTAATTCCCCTAATAACCTCAATTTATATAACAAAATTATACATTCAAAATCAAGTAAATAAGCGAATTATTAGCTTAATCTAACAATTCTTACAGATACATTTGGAATACTTGCAAACTGCGAATTATAAATGTTCCCTCCTAAAGAATCAGCAGCAATTTCCAAAGTATTAACTGGATTAGGTGCTATAACAAGAAATCCTGAACTTAAGGATTGAAATGTTCCAGAAGCTACTTGCGGACTAACAACAATAGCTCCAGTAATAGTAGAACCATTAAGAAGGGCTCTAGTAGATACAAAATTACCTGTTGGAGCTTGCGATACAGTATTATATTCAACTAAATAAGTACCAGCATCTAAATTTATAACACTAGAGCCAGGTGTATGTGATATTCCTGGTGTCAATATTAAATTAGTATCTAATGGTATTCCTGTACCTTGAGGGATAAGAGCTGTAGTAGTAAAATTTACTATAAAGGCATTGGTATTAGTGGCAAATGGTCCTGTTGATCCCGTTGGTCCTGTTGGAAAAGTAAAAGGTGGAATAGGTGGTAATGTAGGACCAATCAAATTTGGATCTAATGCAGAAGCACTCAAATATTCATCTGGTATAAGACCTTTCCATCTTTCTTCATTTAACATAATTCACCTCCAAATTTCATAGCTCCAATCCCTTTTCATACGATATGAAAATCATCTCTATTTTATAACTTTTATCCCTTGCATATAGTATGTATGTCGATTAACATAACACCACTTATCGGTATTCAATGTATCTAGAAAAAGCCCCTTCAGTTTACTTGTTGAAGGGGCTTTTTCTAGATACATAATTATCGTTCTCAGAAGTTAAACAGAAAATAATATATATGGTCTCGTAAAAGTCTTTTATGCCATTATAATTTAAGTGTTTGAGCTTTAACTTTTGTGCATTTCCAGTATGTTCTCAATCCGTTATTTCTTAAAATACCATTTGGAGGCACTTGTTTTAGTATTAGTAGAAGTGTAAGCATATCTACTGATGATCCCATTGAATTCAACAATATTAAACATTTTAAATTTGTTGTCAATGCACCGAAAATACTAAATAGAAGTGGTGTTAGGATCGAAATGATAAAAAAAGGAGCAATTGTAATAAATACAAATCTTAGTTTTGAAATCTCTTCTTCTGTTGCAACAAATCCTCCAAAGAGAGTGAGTCCAATCCATGTTTTTTCTGATTTTATGAAATTAGGTATAAAGATTAAATGAATTAACTCATGAAGGATTACAAGAAAAACAATGAGAAGTAGGGATATTAAATCGATAGTTATGAATACCCCCTCTTCTGTTAATCCAAACTCATGTAAAGATATATCGGAAAAAATATTGATTATCCCTATTGAAATGAGTGTATTAATAATCATAAAAGGAACGGACAGCAAAAGAGTGTTGATAAAATTTTTAGGTTCTTTCATTGGAGTCCAGCCATCTTGTATTAGTTTTATGTCTAAAGTCTTATCCCCCTTTGGTATACTATTTTTTATTTTCGCCATATTTCCCACTCCTTTTACTTAAAATAAGCAGTAAATACCTTTGATTGTTCTAAGAAAGGATGTACATGTTTTAGAGCTAAATATGCCAAAATGCTTACTACAAATGTTTGTACCAAGAAAATGTACAGTAAACTGTGAATGGGATATTTGGTCTTTGAAAAGTATGCGTTTAACAAGAGGTTAAGAACAAATATAATGGCAAAGAATACGATTTTTTAAGCAAGTACAAACATGACAACTTCTAATTACTTAATTTTACCACTTTCAAGAGATGACTTGTTATGAGTATTTTTCTGTATATCATATTCATATGAAGTTAACATAACGTATCATTGTCGGTAGCAAACAAAAAACTCACTCTTTGTTATATAGAAGTGAGCCTTTTTGTTTTGTAATTGCAAGCTGTTGAATACTTCGTATATTTTCCATCAACATTTTATCTCTCTCATTTTCTCGGTTTTCTTGTCGGGTAAGTTGATGTTCCATACGTTCTAGAATTTCTCTATCACTTTTTCGTTCTTTCTCCATCTCTTCAATTTTTTCTAATAGGTGTCTATTAAGTTTGTCTTGTTCTTTTATATAATCTATTAAACTTTGTATAGAAATATATAGTATTTTTTCTCCTCTCACTCTTCTTTACATTTTAATCATATACAATGAAAATCTCTTTTTTCTTACCTCTTCCTCACAAATTCCTTACGTTCAAAATCACTTTTATAATTGATTATTTTTATATTTTAATAACATTTCATTTTGATTAATCTTTTTCAAATTGGATTCTTTTTAGTGCTCATTTAATAAAGATTTCCAAAGCATGTATAATCAAACTTTATTTCAACCCAACAATAACATGTTTTGTTTATAGTCCTTACTCCATTTCATTTGGCTTGCAACACGTTTACGTTTTCCTTACCCTATTCACTCTAACTTGTAACATGTTTGCGGTATCCATGCTCAAATCATAATAAACATAATATATCCAGCAGCTTAAGTCCTTTAATATAATATTAAAAAGTGGATATGCTTAATCGCATATCCACTATCCACAAGGTATATACTTCACCTTAAACATAATTTCTTCCTATCTATATACTTACTTTCGTTTCTCCAACATCCTGTTTTTTAATTAATTCTAAGTAAAAATGTGAGACAGTTGTGTTGTAATAAGGAGAAATGAAAATAAATGATAGGTTAAATGTAAACATTCCTATAAATGCGGCTAATAAAAACCAACCAATAAATGTTAACCAAAGAACAAATAACTTTAGCTTTTGTCCTTTCATTATTCTTTTACTTTCTCTCAATGCTTCACTTGCTGAATAATCAGGATTCTCTACTAATATGTAATACGACATGGAATAAGAAAAATATTTAATAATACCTGGAACAATTAATAAGAGACTCCATAAAAAAAGAAAAATAGCTTGCAACAGCCCCAATTTCATTGATTTAAACACATTCTTCTTTTTAAATCCCGAAAATACATCGTCTACCTTAGCATCTTCTTTTTTCCCTAAGTGTAAAGTAAAAACAGAATATCCATAATTGAAGATACCTTGTATGAGACTATAAATTAGGAAACAAACCCCACCTAAACCAATATAACTTAGAATAAGTACAGCAAGTGCTGTTGGATCTACTTGTGGTTCCCCACCAATTGAATAAATAAATAACACATCCGGGCCAATTATCCCGATAAACAGTGCAAATATTAAATACATGAAAGTGGCGATTGCTGATGCGCTTAAGGTTGGTACAAAATAGAATAAAGCTGATACTCCTATACCTACTCCCCACTTCCCATCTAACGAATTAAGTGCTGCTTTCTTAAAATTTCTTGTCATACTTGTATTCCCTCCTTTTTTCTTATTTTGCTTTACTAAAAAAATAAAAGAACCTGTAGCAGGCCCCGCTACAAGTTCTTTTAGCAAAATACTTTAGCTCATCGAAAAATTATTTATTCTACACAATCGGGGGTAATGCCTAAAATATAGTTTGTTAACATCATTATATAACATAATTATGAAATTTTGTTAAAAATTCTATATATTTAGACAAATAATTCTCCACTTTTTTACTTTCATGTAATTTTATCTATTGAAAATAAGAATAAGCCTCTGCACTATTTCAATCAAAAGAATATTTAATAAACATGAAAAGACCACCTATAAAATTTAACAGGTGATCTTTTTTGTGACTTTGCACTTGTGCACTACTTTTAAAATATATCACAAATTCATCTAGTCTCCTAAACATTTGAATCTATAGGTTTGTCAAACTCCCTCATGGAGATCACAATGATTTGAATCCTTATACAACTGAAACATATTCCACGGTACTGCATCTGAAACCTCAAATTTACTTAGTAGTTCTGGACAAAGACCTTTAGTTGCTCCATCTTGAACAGGAAAGGCAAAATTTTTATAAAGTACGGCTGTTGCAGCAGATTAGTTATCTACTTTAGTTGAGAAGTAGCTTACGCCATCAAAAAATCCATTATATCTTATAAACTGCAATAATAGTTGTGGGATAATATATTCTGGTTTGAATGTGTCAGTCGTATTTTTTACACGTACAGAACATGCTGCCATTAAAGGCCAAATAATTAGATAAGAAATTACTTCATTTGGTTCGTTTAACCTATCCGCAAATAAGCGTTCTTTCATAATTGTACCGAAATCATCAAATTTCTTAATTATCTTCTCTATAAAAACAACAGGTGGTGTAGATAAATCTATATAACTTATATCATCTGATTTAAATACTGAAGTCTGAACCATGTTTAGATCAGGTTTATTAAGTTCTTCCCAGCAGGTTAAAGGTGAGCTTCCTAAATAGATACATGGTACCCCAGGAATACTGTATCTATTTGTGCTAACTATTCCCCGAAGTTCTAACGGAATATGAAACATTTCTTCACTTGTAAATACATGATTGGTACCGACTCGCATTTTATAGAGAAATTCATTGTCAAAGTTTTGAAGTGTTTTTATATCATTGAAATGATTTGGTATAGACACGTTATTTATTAAAACTCTATGAAATTCTTTAAAAGCCTTTGACGGAAAACCTTTATAATATTCTTTTAAAGAATTAATAATCCCATTACACAAATCCTTTACAAGCTTTAAATCCTTACTCCTAATGACTGTTTCTAATGTTGCACTGCAAATGTTCTCTAACCCAGAGATATAAGTATTAAAGCAATCTTTAAGATACTCTATCAAGTCGTCATTCTCCCTTGTTAGAGGTAAATTTCCAACCTGATTATACAAGGTAGCACTTCTAAAACCCAGTTTCTTAAACTAATAATTTTTTTTGCGTCTTCCGAGAAATTAGCTAGTGAGAATTCACTGGCTTCCTTTTCATTAAAAGGATAAAGTTTAAATTTCTTAGGTTCGTTTATTTTTTGTAATTCTTCATATAAATTAAATGCAATATTGACTTCCTGTTTACTAACATTGGTATCTTCTTTTATTTCAATTAGTTTTACTGCTTTATTTATTAACTCTGTTCTTAATTTTAAAATAGTAATTACATCACTTTTCAAACGAAAATAATTAATTAGGATTTTACACTTTCTCAATATTACAGTATCAAATTTCTTATATAATTAAATTATTCTCTTTATTTATTTTATGTATCTGTTCCCTTTGAACCCTACTATTATAGGGTTCCTTTTTTATAATCATTTATTTGTTAATTAATTTATCAATTTCCTGACTTAAATAGAGGACTTTCGTATGACTAAAGCCATGTTTATTTACCAGTTCTACTAATTCTAATTTTTTATTTTCTATTAGATCATTTAACTTTGCCACTAACATAAACTTTTTTCTTTCACACTCCCCCTGAGCAAAATAAAAAGAGCTGCTCCCAGCTCTTATATACTAAAATCTTTATTATTGCAGTGTAAAATTTTCCATATTCTATTATAAATGAATATATACAACGCTAACGACAATAATTTTAGTGTATTAATAAATAAAAAGCAGCAATATTTAATTACTGCTACAGCTTCTTTTTAAATTCATTATTTATAAAAAAGTATTCTTCCGGTTCATCAGCCTCACCATACCAAACTTCCAGCCTTATAATATGTGCTGCTACTTCCATAAATAATGTGATAGATCCCACGTTATGTTCTGGATCTCTGTAGTTCTTTAGATTGGCTATAGATGACCATTCATTATCTTTTAAATTGGTATAATAATCATTCTCTTCTTCCTAGCTTCCTGTATTTATTAATTCCACCAATCCTTTATATTCATCCTTTATAATTACTTTACCTCGAAAGGCTGTATACATTTCAAAAGACAATTTTTTCACCCTCTTAAATTCATTATGAATTTAATTAATATATATACTTAACTACACAATAGAAGGTTTTAGAAAACGTATTACGTTTCCCTTTTCATTAAATTCACTCTCATTGTTACAATTCTTTGAGGTAAGATCCACTATATAACTCTCTGAAATTTTAAAAGTTCTTTCCTCATTAAACATTGTCAAAGGAACTGATATTCCAACATTATTATCTAAATGACTTAGTACCATTACAGGGATAGTTTCTCCTTTTAACAAATCAACATATGAGGTCTTAACTTTATAATAATGCCCTTCTAAAAAATGCATTTTTCCGTTTATTAAATCCACTGCAACTCCATTATTACAATAAGCTAAGCTTTGATTTAAAAAATGAATATCGTCCGATACTTTAATAAATTTCATCGTTTTATTATCAAATATATAGTAACCTTCTCTTACTACAAAAAGATTATGTGGATTGATAAACTCTAGCAGATAATGTGTGATTTCAAAGCTAGTATCTCCCTCAATCATTTCTCTGTATTCTACATAAAGTTTCTCTAACTTTTTAAATGTACTTAGTTTGATCCCCTGATTTGGTCTTGATGCAAGTGTTAAGTCATCTAATACCCATTTAGCCACATATGTTGACGTTGGAATCATTTACAATTTACCCCCTTCAAAATTCTATATATGAACATATAAACTATTTAAATTTAATAAATTGGGCTCTACTTAAAGTATAGACAGAATCTATTTAATAACTAAGATGATTCTCTAACTTTTTCATATTTACTTCTTTTGAACTACCCCCACTTTCACTTCGTTTAGAAGAGGGGGATTCCTAAGTAAAGAGTTCTATCGAACTCTAATTTATTAGGCTATCTCCATAGTCCTTGCGGTTAGAAGCCTTATCGCTTCATTCTTTAGATTGATACTTGCGTTAATATCTCTATCATGGTGTGTACGACAAGAAGGGCAGTCCCATTTACGTAAGTTTAAATTTTTAACGTCTTTATTTTGATATCCACAACAAGAACATAATTGGCTGGAAGCAAATGTTTTCGATACGACAATGACTTGTTTGCCATACCATTTTGCTTTGTATTCTAACATTAATCGAAATTGCGACCAAGATACTTCACTAATTGCTTTTGCTAACTTATAATTCTTTAACATATTCGATACTTGCAAATCCTCAATACCGATAACATCGTGGTTTTTGATGATTTCAGTTGAGATTTTGTCTAAGTAATCTTTTCTAGCATTTAAAATGTATTCATGGATTCTAGCTATTTTTATCCGCTGTTTATTCCAGCGAGAAGAGCCTTTCATTCTTCTAGAAAGAACACGCTGTGCTTTCGGCAACTTTATCTTTTTTCCTACAATGGCAATGTTTTCTTTTGTTTGTTTTGTGGTGTAAGATTGTACGTTGTTTTTCTTAGATTTGAAACGCGGGGCACTAGTTTGTTTTTTGAAAAAACGTGTATAAGCATCCGTAAGATTGCGAACAGACGACTGAATCGCAATACTATCCACTTCTTTTAGCCAAACAAACTCTTTCTTCATGGCAGGTAGTTTGGCAGAGCATGTACCATAAGTCAAACCTTTTCCTGTCTCTTTGTATGCGTGACTCCATAAGGATAGGAAATGATTGAATACAAAGCGAGTACAACCAATCGTTTTGTTGATTAGAATTGCTTGTGCTTTATTTGGATAGATACGAAACTTATAGGCTTTATTAATCATCATTTCATTCACCTCCATTTCGGTATATGACTACCATACACCAAACGTACATTCGATAAGCAGTGGAATAACACTTTATGTATGTCGAGACAATTGAACTATTTGAAAAGAAAACCATACACACTAAATCATATAAGGGTATATGTAGCGATTGTGATTATGTTTTACGGAATTACGTGTGAAATTCTAAATGATATTTCCTTCCAGGGACAGTATTCCCTTGATTATCTTTTGTATAAAAATATATTAAACATATGGTACGTGAAATTTTATAAAGAACACTTTAGGAGTTTATAAACACATGGTAAATGTTGTTTTAATTATACGGAATTCAAATTTATTAAGATCCATGGATGAAATATTAACTAATACTAAATCCGTAGAAAAAGTGCATGAATTACTGAATAAGGCAAAAACAAAAAATACAATGCCACACGGTCTGTTATGGCATTGGACGGATTTTAAGTGGAATATGCCAGAAGAACTAGGAGAAAACATAAACGATACTAAAAATAGCGAACCTATTTTACTATTATTTTATTGGCTAAATTGCATTGGTGCTGAAAACTATTATTTAGCGAGAATTGCAGAAGGATATGTTATAGATAGGCAAGATCCCTTAGATACATGGGGTAACTTACGTGTACCATCATTAGATTTATCCTTAAATGTTTCAATCTCCTTTGGTTTTGAAAAGGAGGTTATAATATGAAAATACATAATATTTACCGACATTATTATGGAACTGCAAGTATAGATAAAATGCTTCCCTCAATAATAACTAAAAGTATTTGGGATTACTTCAAAACACAATTACTAAAAAAAAACAATTCTTTATTAAGTTATAAAAACATCTTTGATTTAAAATTGGAAGATAAATATTTGGTATTAAATTATCAACAAGAAAGTCCAGATTTTGAGATACGTTCCAAAACGAATGTAAAAGCGGATAAACTTCCATTAGCACACCGTATATAGATTATTGATAACGGTAAAAGTTTTATTATGATGTTACCTACGGACTATTGATAGGAATTAGGCTACACACTTATTTTACTTAGTAAAATAAGTGCTTCGAAATAATACCATTTAAAATACCGGTTCTTATTAGAACCGGTATTTTAAATGGTATTAAGCTTTAGGATCCATTAATTATAGGATAGCCTGTAGATATAATACACTCTCCTTAAAGTTAGGTTACTTAGATTTTTTTAATTCTTTGTTTGCTTTATCTATTAACTTAGAAGCAGTCTCTAATCTTTCAACCCCAGCATCGACTTCATTTTCTTTCCCCTTATCTAAACCTTCTTGTATGATTGCCACTCCATCTTTTACATGAATCATCGCTACACCTACATTTTGTTGTACTGGGTGATCTTTTTCTTCATACTCTAACTTACTTATTTTATCCACTAACTCTAAATAAGGTTTAGATACTTCTTTTAACTTTTCTGACTTTTTCTTCATTGACTTGATACTTTTTACAATACCGTCTATTTCCTTAGATTGTTCGGAGAAATCTTTCATTAAATATTCTAGGTTCTTACTGAAGTCTTCTTTTTTATTCTGTTTAACAGAAGCTTCCATTGCTTCATCTTTCTTAACCTTTGTCTCACATCCAACCCCAGTTAACATTAACATTGGAACTACTACAAAAGATAAAATTTTACGTTTCATTGACATATACCCCTTTGTTTTAGAATGCTTTTTCTATTCTTCCAACTTATTTATTAGTTTCCATCTATTTAATGTCTTTCATCATCTCGTTGGCTTCATCTATCTTCTTAGAAGCTTTGACTACTGCATCATTACCTATTTCTATTAATTTTCTATCTTTTAATTCTAGACCATCTCCAATTGATTTAAGTGACATATCTAATAACCCCATAGCAGTATCCATTGTAAACTGCACATCTTTATACTTTTCGTCATGCTTTAATTTTTTAACCTTTTCAGATGTTTCAAGTAAGTCCTTAGAAGCTAAATCAAATTCTTTCTTCTTCTCTTCTACTGACTTTTGGCCTGTTAATATGTCACTTACGACCTTGGACTGTTCAGAAACATCTTTCATCAGATAGGCTAAGTTTTCTTCATAGTCTTCTTTCTTATTTTGCTCAATAGAAATTTTACTGTCTACTTGTTTTTCTTTTGTAGTACACCCTGCTGCTCCCCCTGCTACAAACATAAGTGAAAATGCTAATAATATTAGATTCTTTACCTTCAAACCCTTACACCCCCCCTGAAAAATTGTAAGTAATTAACATATGAAACCATAACATAAATTACGTAAATAGACTATAAAAAAATAGCGATTCTTACGATAAATTTTAAGTGTTCTAACAACTTTAAAATATGTATCATAATTATAAAATATCTGGTTCCATATACTTTTTTAATAATCCTTTATTCAACTTCTAAAGTTTAGTGTTTTGTTGCTATTTTTATGCTTCCTGGAATACTGTCTGCATTTTGCAAAATAACCTATGCTATGCGGAAAAATAAAATAAGCTGCCTATGTGGCCAGCTTATTTACATAATTATCGTTATAAACAGTTAAAATAAAAAAAGATTAGCTATTTGCAATCTTTTTTTATTTTATGGTTAATTTGAACTGATAGTTTCTTCAAGTCTTTCCATTATTTTAGATAAAGCTAAAATTGAATTTGTTGCTTCAAAACCTTCAATATCTAAGGAATGGTTTGCATTTCGGACAACATCAATCTTTAAATTTGAGTTATTTAATCGGTTAATTTGAGTTAAATTATAATGATGATCTTTATCTCCGATAACTAAAAGTCCTTGATGTTGACTATTAAAAATAGAGTCAAATATCGAATCGGATCTCAATAACGGGGTAAGTAAAATCATTTTTGACTTTAAAAATTGCTCTCTTTTCATTAGTTCATTTGCAATTGGAATAGTTCCGAGTGATTTTCCTAGAAAAATTGAATCTTCATATTGTCCATTTTTTAAAACGTCAACAATGACAGGATTAATATCATCCATCATCAATTTTGTTATTTCTTCCATCGATTTATTCAGTGTTTCTCTATCATAAGCATAATGAATATGTACGACATCAATTTCTTTTTGAACCATCATCATCGTCGCATAATAAAATAATGGTTTATCGTAGTTGTAGCCTGAACCAGAAAACATAAAACAGATGGTGTCGAAACCTTTCCCAATATTGGTATAGCTTATTACTTTTCCGTTTTGATGTATTTCTTTTTTAATCCCTTTCATTTTCCATCCCCTATTATTTGGCATAAATTGTATAACGTAATTATAACAAATATAGAAGAAGCATCGATAAGGAAATTAAAATGTATATTTTATACATTATCAGGATTCAAGATCTAATGGGGTATTGTGAATCTGGTATGTGATTTAAAAGTTTGATTCACTTGAAAATAAGTTTAAATAAAAGTATTAAAGGTATTGAAATGAAATACAGAATTGTGATAAATAAAAGAATGTTTTTTTTGTAAGTCGTATCATTAGAATCTATCGTGAAAATAGCTCCTAAAATTGAAAATAACATAATAGATAATAGAACAATTGGTTGAAAATTAACTAGACTGTTTAGAAGATATAAAATAAAACAAGAAAAAGAAATGACCAATAAAAGTAAAGAAACATTATTTGATTTAAACATACTATTCATTATAAATATGATCTCCTTAATTTACTTAATTGCCAACCAACTTGTATTTCCCTTTGTCTAATAAAATTTCCTTCTTACGGAATTAAATTGGTCCTTTAATGGAACAACATAAGATGAATATCCCATACATATCCAGTTAACATAACGTATTATTATCAGTAGCAAGAAAAAGGCGAAATCTTTTTTCTCACAAGAAATTTGCCTTTTTCTATTTCTATAATTCTATGTATATTTTTATACATTCCTATCCTATCGCGATTTTAGGTTTTTCCTTGTTACTAAATGAGCCGAAAAACTGTATAAAATCTTGCATACTCTTAGCCTGGTTATTTTCCAAAATGCTGGCGATACCCCATCGCTATCAAGCTAAGTTTTTAAACTACCCCCTAAACGAAAAATTTGTGTTTTTTATAGAACCGACATTCATTTTTATCGTTTTGGGGAACAACTAATTTCTTAAGTTAATGGACATACGGTAGGGACCAAGTTGAAAGTTGATTATTAACCATTAATACTGGTCTTGCTATTTTCTCATAAATAAACACATATACAACATCTACTCCCTTCATATCTAACGATACCTTTTGCTATTGGTGTGTAGTGTAGAGATAATAGTGTTGTTTAATTTTGTTCTCCAAAAGACAATAACCTCCTACCTGTTGATTTGGTAGGAGGTTATTAAAGTTATTTAAGAATCTATCTGATAAGTTTAAATTAAGATGATAATTCTTTTAATGTATCATGTAATTTAAACTTTCTAATTTGATATGCAGCGATTAATCCTGCACATGTTCCCAATAATATACTAACTACGACTAAAGATAGTATTTGTAAGTAAGGAATATCTACTATCTTTAAATCCAAACTAGGTAACACAATATAGCTAAATATAATTCCGCCAAACACTGCAATAATGCTGGCAATTAGTCCTAAAAAAGTACCTTCTAGCCAAATAATTCTTTTCATTTGCCCTGGAAGTGCACCAACTGCTCGAATCATACTAATTTCAGCCCGACGTTCATATATACTCGCAATAATTGCATTCATCAACCCAATACCAGAAATTGCAAAAATAATAACAACTAATAATCTAATTAGTAGTAACATTTGATTTAACAATGCTTGTTGTTCTCTTAATAAATCTGTACTATTAATAAGTTCTATATTAGAACCAGATTTTATAATTTTGTTAATATCTTGTTCTATTCTATTGATATTCTTATGTGAATCTACCATGATGTCTATAGATTCATAACCTTTTATATAGAAATTTTCTTTTGCCCATTCTTCATTAACTAGTACCCCCATGGTACCTATTTGTAAATGTTTTTCTAATATAGACGTAATTTTAATAAGCTGTGGTTCATGCCCCTGTGATTGAACCTTAATTTTATCATTCAATTTTATTCCTAAGTAATCAGCAGTCCTCTTTGAAATAACCCCTTCACCGTTTTTAAGAGGCGCCTCTAAACTTTTTCCTGATACTACTTTTATTTTTTTTACCTGGTTAAACACAGTTGAATTTATACCAGAAACTTCCATCCTTTCAGGATTAATATTATTTTTCCGCACAAAGTCATACCATTCTGAATCAGACTTTTTAAAATCGTAATCAACTAATTTAGATTTTGTATCCGTTGCAAGAGCAGCTGTATTTTTCACACCCTCAACATTCTTAATTTTTTCTAACCATTCAAAAGGAATATGCTCATTCTCTCGACCTGACATTGGTACACGGATAGCCAAGTCTGCAGGTAGAGTTTCCTTTATCCCCTCTTTCATACCTGCCTGCATTGAATTCATATACATACTTCCCACTAACGCCAACATAAATCCGAATGATAATATTGCAACTGACATTGCTGCTTTTTGTCTATTACGAATCACGTTTCGACTACTAATGGAAGTTTCTATACGAAAGATGCGTTGAAAAGGTTTGGTAATTATTGGTGTAATTATTCGAATGATAAATGGTATAGAGAATAATAAACCGATTATAAATAAAAATGCACCGATAGAACCAATATTTACTTTGAGAAATTTCTCTAAAAAGTTTGCACTCACTCCAATAGTAATACCTAATATTGCTATAAAAAAGCTGACTATACTTATATTCTTCTCTTTTTCTTTTGCAGACAGAAATCCCGGTCTAAAGGCTTGTACAGGAGGAATTTTTCTTATTGATATCGCTGGAATAATTGAACCTAAAATTGACATAATAATTCCCAAGATAAAAGTCATTATTAAAAGACTCCATGAGATTATAAAAGTTTCATTATTGGTACTTTCCACTTCCGCCCATTTATTAATAAAATCTGCTCCTAAGCGATAAAATAAAGTGCCTAATGTAACCCCTAGTAAGGAACCTAGGCTTCCAATGATTAAAGATTCAATTAATACTATCCCTATTATTTGAATAGATCCACTACCCATAGCTCTTAATAAGGCCCATTGTTTAAGGCTGTCACGTACGGACAAGAAAAAGCTCCCCATGACTAAAAGAGCAACAACAAACAATGCAATGCCTCCTAATCCCCAGATTAGAGGTTTCATTACATTTAAACGTTCGAATGCTTTTTCAACGTGTAAACGTTGATCAATTTTCACCCCATCCAACACACTTTTGATTTCAGAAACTAAAAAACTTTCCTCACTAGCATTAGCTGTTTTTACTTGCACTAAATTATATTTATTTTTTAAATCCATTTCATCTTGTAACCATTTGATAGGAAAGAATGCAGTTTGCTTCATTGCTGACATTGCTGGTGGGTTAAGAATACCAACTACTGTCACTGTTTTTTCATTAAAAGGCGGGAAAGGCATTTTTAATTTGTCGCCTATTTTAATACCATTTTTCTCTACATAAGACTTCGTAATTGCAACTTCCGCTCCTTTTTCCGGATACCTCCCCTGAACAATCTTATAAGAGCGGATTTCAGGTGAATCTTGTTCGACTCCCCAATACGCTGGCTGATTTTTAATTTCTTCTCTATCAGGTATTACGTATGGTATTAATACCTTTGATACATTTTTTTGATTCTTAAAATTCTTAATTTTGTCTACTTCATTATCATTTAAATACTGATCATTCTTCAAATAGCCAAATTGAAGATTGTAGTCGCCATAATTGTTAATAACTTGTTGTCTTACTGTTTCTTCGACAGAATTATTTCCTAGTAATAACATTGTGGCTAACATTACACCTAAAGCTGTACCAAGGGCAATAAGTGATGTTCTTAATCGGTTTTCCTTAATTGATTTTTTAGCATATTTGAAAATCCACATTTTCAAAACCTCCCATTCTATTGAAAGTGTGTGTTCATTATTTCTTGAATACGCTTAACTTTCTCTGAAATCTTTTCGTTAGTTTCCTCGTATTCATGAATTATTAAACCATCCAATAGAAAAACAACCCTGTCCGCATGAGCTGCTACAAAAGGATCATGTGTTACTACAACTGCCGTTTGATTTAAGTCATCACAAGCATTCCTAAGTACAGTAATTATATTTTTACTATTTTCAGAATCTAATGCTCCTGTCGGTTCATCTGCTAATATAATTTCAGGATCATTAGCAAAAGCTCTAGCAATCGCTACTCGTTGTTGTTGACCTCCAGAAAGTTGAGAAGGAAGATTTTTCCCCTTGCCTTCTAAACCAACAATTTTCAAAAGTTTTTTTGCTTGATTTGTGGCTTTTTGTTGTTCGACATTATCCAATAATAAAGGAAGGGTAACATTTTCTTCCGCATTAAAAATAGGTATTAAGTTAAACTGCTGAAAAATGAATCCTATTTTCCTTCTTCGGAATAGTGCCAATTCTTTTTCATTCATCATTGAGATTTCTGTATCCCCTATTTTAACTTCTCCTTTTGTCGTTTGATCTATCCCCCCAAGCAATTGCAACAAAGTAGTTTTACCTGAGCCACTCGCACCCATGATACATAGGAATTCTCCTTGCTTTACTTCAAGATTTACCCCTTTCAGGATGTTTATCATTTTCTTTTCAATGAAAAATGATTTCTCTAAATTCTTAACTTCTATAATCCCCATAAATGTCTCCCTATATTAGTATTTATAAAACAACAGGTATCTATTACTTTCTTCTTAAAGAAAAAGTAATAGATACCTGTTGTTTTATAGTATATGAAGGTTTAATTAGCACTCTACTTATTCACCTGGTGTACTATCTTTGCAAATACCACCAACTACAGTGTAGGAGTAGTTATTTAACCAAACTTCAAAACCACAGCCTTTTACTACGTCAAAAGCATTTCTGAATTCGTCAATTGTTAGAAAATAATATTTTTCGCAAATAATTGTTCTAATTACTTTTTTTAGTTGAAATTACATATTTTATACCATAATATCCCTTATAATATAATACTATTAAAATATATTCAATAATATTTTTGTATTTTTTGACAATTTTCTACACCTTTTATATTTCTTATACCTTTGATCCTGCCGTATGCTCATCGAGCTAAAGAAAAATTGTATCTATAAAACGAAAAAAACGTTATTCTTTCTGTAGAATCATAGGTGGTCTGGCCCCATTTGGTGAGACAAAGAAAAAACACCTAGATAACATGTTTCCTATAAGCTATAGGTGACA
>Ga0114954_1000275_pt1 | contig 18941 bp, 16 predicted proteins | sample Porto_4metaG_FD_87299 | JGI IMG/M metagenome (GOLD analysis project Ga0114954, IMG submission 87299) | Marine algal microbial communities from Porto, Portugal - Porto_4 metaG | ecosystem: Host-associated > Algae > Red algae > Unclassified | place: Portugal: Porto | collected 2015-02-02
CGCCGCGGCGGGTGAACGCTCTGATCGATCATATCGCCTCACACCTGCCGCAGGCCTAGGGTCCCGCCCATCGCGGACCTTGTCACCGTTATCCGCGCGGCCGCGCCGTCTTAGCAGGCCGAGCCGTCAGCACGGGAACATCCGCCAGGCATCAACATCCCAGCGAGAGGGCTCGGCGCCACGCCGTCCCTCAGCGAGGAGAACGAGACTGGCTGGATTGTTTCACGTGAAACACCCCCCTACACTGGGGTGACTCCGCCCCCTTTCTGCCAAGGTACCGTACCGTCATGGCCCACAAACTCGTCATCCTCGATCGCGATGGTGTCATCAATCACGACTCCGATGACTACGTGAAGTCCCTCGACGAGTGGATTCCCTACCCCACCGCCATTTCCGCCATCGCCCGTCTCACACGTGCCGGCTGGCGAGTGGCCGTCGCCACGAACCAGTCCGGCATCGCCCGAGGCTACTACGATGAGACGACCCTGGCCGCCATGCATGAGGTAATGAGTGCATTGGTCGAGACGGAGGGAGGTCGCATCGATCACATCGCCTACTGCCCACACATCAGCGAGGACGGCTGTGGCTGCCGCAAGCCGCTCCCGGGCATGCTGATCGACGTGCGCCGCGAGCTCCACCTCGACAGCCTGGAGGGCACCTGGATGGTCGGCGACAGCTTGCGGGACGTCGATGCCGGTCGTGCCGCCGGCTGCCGTACGGCCTTGGTACGGACCGGCAAGGGCGAGCGCACCCTCGCCAAGTACCCTGAATTCCTGGACGCCCGATCCGCGACGCCGGTCTTCGATGACCTGGCTGAGTTCGTCGACTGGCTCCTGGCCCACTGAGCGCCGAAGCGCCGGAGCGACACGCCTCATCACCCATAACGCTGCCGTCTCGCCGCTCGACACCACCGGGCCACAAGCCCTCGCATTGGCCCTGCCCGGCAACGAGGCAGGCGGTCGCAACTGGCTCCCGCAGCGATGTTCCACGTGAAACATCGCGAAGCCCCTCTCCCCCCGCTACGCTGCCGCCGCCCCGGCTAAATGAAGCCAAAGCACCGGTAGCGCCGGCCGCCAGCGCGGACCTCCTTCTCCAACGGAAGAAATACCAACCAGGGGATGTCGAAGGCAGCCGCCACCGCTGTGGCGCTGGGCACCGACCCAGTGCGCGCCACCCACTCCGGGCTCTCGCGGCGATGTTCCACGTGAAACATCGCGAAGCCCCCTCCCCCCCCGCTACGCTGCCGCCGCCTCGGCTGAATGGAGCCAAAGCACCGGTAGCGTCGGCCGCCAGCGCGGACCTCCTTCTCCAACGACAGAAATACCAACCAGGGGATGTCGAAGGCAGCCGCCAGCTTCTGTGGCGCTGGGCACCGACCCAGTGCGCGCCACCCACACCCCTGCTGGCTCTCGCGCCAATGTTTCACGTGAAACATCGCCCTCCCCCGCCGTTGCTGGCTCCCGGGACGATAGAAGCCGGGGCGCCGGAGGGATCGGCTATCGGGGGCCACTGCAATGCCAGAAATAGCAATCGAGTGGACATCGACGACCACCGCAACGGGCTCCGTGGCACGGGCCGGTGTGGGCCAGTTACTATTGACGCTCATTGCTTGCGGCGCACGGGGAAGGACGGGGCCAGCCGATGCGGCCGAAAACACAAAGGGGCCTGAAGGATCGATGGCGTTGTATAGCACGGCATCGGGTGTTGCGACCGTAACGCAACACAATGGGCAGGCAGCTTTGCCTTGCAGGGGGGGGGCGGAAGGGGGCGCCGACAGGTGCCTGACCATTCTCACAACACCCATCGTCGACCAAATGTTTCACGTGAAACGTCCAGCATGGGACAGGTAGCGCGCTTCTCAAACTTCGTTATACTCTTGATAAATCAATAGGTTGAAGAACCGTATCATCATGTACTGTCGGCGTATCTGCTGGTTCCAGACGGAGTTTCATCCCTAGGGAGAGAGCTTCGCCCCTAGGGATACAGGCCCCTTTTCAACCGCCCAACACTGCCCTCTATGGAAGAATCGGCAAAGACTGCAGCGAAAGCGAACGCTGTCGTGATGCCAAGGATCCCATCGCGGCAATACTGGATGTGCCAATCCTCTTGCGCTTCTTTCCCTGCTAATAAAGGGCCGATAACAGTGCCCCCGTCCCCAAAAAACGCTCTCTCGCCGATTACACCAAACCAACGCCAATGTGGCTCGCTAGTGAGGGAGTGATGTTTCACGTGAAACATCAATGATCTCCCGCACCCCCCTCGCACTCCCCTCGCACTCCCCCTTTGGCATCATTGATTAAAGTGACAAAAATCAACAATATACAACATTATCAAATGCGGGGCGCCGCCAAATTACGCGTCCCGTGCGCTCAACAGCGAATATCAGTGCAAACGAAACGCTGCTGTCGCGTTCGCCCCGACGAAGCTGGCGATACGACCCCACTCGACATTACGTCGGTGTTCATTCCCTATTGATGCATCGGGGGTGCGCCCGTGGCCAACGTTCGCCGGCCACTGAGCATCCGCGCAGCAAGGGCGCCGCCGTCCTCCGGACGGTGCTTCGCGGTTTCTTCCCCGACGCCTTTGGATCGGCGGCCCCTTACCGGAGCATCCTGAGCCGAGCATCGGCCCCATGTTTCACGTGAAACATGACTCACTGAGCACCGCAACGGCGAGGCGTCCTACCGGCATCGATTGATTTACCGCCCGCACAAATCCCGATAGCCCCCAGAAGAGACCGGTCACCCAGGGGTGACTTCGCTCTGGCGCCGTCTGCCCCGCGTCGAATGCCTGGTCGATGCAGGCGTCGGCCGTTTCACGTGAAACATTGCCGTTCGGCAGACCCTCATTGACCGACCTCCTCTTCGCCCTCACCCTCCCCTTGAGAGCGACGGAACGAACCAGTCCAGGCAGTGAACCACCTCACCGCCACCTCTCGATCGCTTGGCTCCGCGACCACGAAAAAGGCCCCGTCCAGAGCAATGCTCGTGGATCGGGGCCTACGGATCCTCGTTGCGCCGTCGATGTTTCACGTGAAACATCGGCGGCGACATGACGCTAGACGTCGAGGTTGGCGACCAGAGCGTAGCGCTCGATAAAGTCGCGACGTGGCTCTACCTCATCGCCCATCAGGGTATTGAACATCATGTCCGCGGCAACGGCGTCTTCGATGGTGACGCGCAGCATGCGTCGGGTGTTCGGATCCATCGTGGTTTCCCACAGCTGATCCGGATTCATCTCGCCAAGGCCCTTATAGCGCTGAATGGACAGGCCTCGCTGGGCCTCCGCCATCAGCCAGTCGAGGGCCTCATAGAAGGTGTTGACGGGCTTTGAGCGCTCGCCACGGGCGATATAGGCGCCCTCTTCCAGCAACCCATCCAGCGTCTCGCCGAGACCCGCGATGGCACGATAGTCGGCACTGGTAAAGAAGTCGACTCCCCACACGTAGTCGGTAGTAACACCGTGGGCAATCAGCGTGACTGCCGGAAGGAAGAAGCCGCGCTCGGGGTCTTCATGCAGCGAAAAGGTGTAACGCGGACCGCCCTCGTAGGCCACGAGATCGTCCATCTCTTTCTGCAGATGGTCGATCCAGTTCTGCATGGTGCCACGGTCCAGCAGACTCTGCTCGCCGTCCAACTGGGCGGCATGGACGATCTTGCGCAGCACCTCGTTGGGGTAGACACGGGACAGGCGATCGATACGCTTCATCACGTCGCGGTACTGATTGACCAACGATTCCAGCTGGGCACCGGCGATACCGGGGGCATCGGCGTTGACACACAGCCGACCACCATCAAGAGCCGTCGCGGTCAGGTAATCGACCATCGCCTGCTCGTCCTTGAGGTAGCTCTCCTGCTTGCCACGCTTGATCTTGTATAGCGGCGGCTGGGCGATAAACACGTGGCCACGCTCGATTAACTGCGACATCTGACGGAAGAAGAAGGTCAGCAGCAGGGTGCGGATATGTGACCCGTCGACGTCGGCATCGGTCATGATGATGATCGAGTGATAGCGTAGCTTGTCCGGGTTGAACTCCTCCCGGCCGATGCCACAGCCGAGTGCGGTGATCAGGGTGCCGACCTCGGCAGACGACAACATCTTGTCAAAGCGCGCCTTCTCGACGTTGAGGATCTTGCCCTTGAGCGGCAGGATCGCCTGGGTGCGGCGATCGCGGCCCTGCTTGGCACTGCCGCCGGCCGAGTCACCCTCTACCAGGTACAGTTCCGATAGGCTCGGATCCTTTTCCTGGCAGTCGGCCAGCTTCCCCGGCAGACCCGCGATATCGAGTGCGCCCTTGCGCCGCGTCATGTCCCGGGCCTTGCGCGCGGCCTCTCGGGCACGGGCGGCGTCGAGCATCTTGTTGACGATCGCCTTGGCCTCGTTCGGCTTCTCGACGAGATACTCAGAGAAAAGGCGCCCAAGCTCTTGTTCCACCGCGGTTTTCACCTCGGACGAGACCAGCTTGTCCTTGGTCTGGGAAGAGAACTTAGGGTCCGGCACCTTGACCGAGATGATCGCAGTGAGCCCCTCCCGGGCGTCATCACCGGAGGTGTTCACCTTGGTCTTCTTGAGCAGTCCCTCGGCCTCGATATAGTGGTTCAGGGTCCTTGTCAGGGCGGCACGAAAGCCGGCCAGGTGGGTACCACCATCGCGCTGGGGAATGTTATTCGTGTAGCAGAAGATGTTCTCGGAGAAGGTATCGTTCCACTGCATCGCCACTTCTACCGCCACCCCATCCTCGCGTTCGGCGTTGAAGTGGAACACCGGGTTGAGCACCGTCTTGTTGGTGTTCAGGTGGTCGACGAAGGCCCTGAGGCCGCCGTCATAGTGAAACAGCTCTTCCTTGGCGCTACGCTCATCGAACAGGCGAATGGCAACGCCGGAGTTGAGGAACGACAGCTCACGCAGGCGCTTGGCCAGGATATCGTAGTGGAACTCGATATTGGCGAAGGTGTTCGGCGACGGACGAAAGTGCACGCGGGAACCAGAATTCTCGGTCTGGCCGACCACGCCCAAGGGCGCCTGCGGCACGCCATGACGGTAGATTTGCTCGTGCACTTGACCGGCACGCCAGATGGTCAGCTTGAGCTCTTCGGAAAGAGCGTTGACCACCGAGACGCCGACGCCGTGAAGACCGCCGGACACCTTGTAGGAGTTGTCATCGAACTTGCCGCCGGCGTGGAGCACGGTCATGATGACCTCGGCCGCCGAGACGCCCTCCTCCTCGTGGATATCGGTAGGTATCCCGCGACCGTTGTCGCTGACGGTGATCGACTCGTCCGTATGGATGATGACCTTGATCTCGCTACAGTGGCCAGCGAGAGCTTCATCGATGGAGTTGTCCACCAGTTCGAACACCATATGGTGTAGGCCGGTACCATCATCGGTATCGCCGATGTACATCCCGGGCCGCTTGCGTACGGCATCCAGGCCTTTCAGTACCTTGATGCTCGATGAGTCGTAAGCCTGTTCGCTCATTGACCACTCCGTCGTGAAGTCTGTCTGTCTATTGCCTGCAGTTGCCCCTCCCCATCGCTACCCTGTTTCACATGAAACATCGCGATGGGGGTATCGGCTTGCCACAGGTCGGCCAGCACCTCGTGATCCACGCTGGTGATAAAGGCCTGGCACTGCATCCGTTCCAGCCACTGGCAGAAGACCGCACGATGTTCACGGTCGAGCTCAGCGGGCAGGTCATCGATCAGGTAGAGGCAAGTCCGCCCCGTCACCTGTTCGAGCAGTCGTCCCTGGGCCAACTTCAGTGCGCTCACGACGAGCTTTTGTTGTCCTCGTGAAAGCACGTCTATCGCAGGCCGCTTGTTAAAGCGAATGCCGAGGTCGGCTCGCTGAGGCCCCTGCTGGGTGAACCCCATCTGGCGATCGGTGTCGCGCCCCTGACGCAGCACCTCGGCGAGGTCTCGCTGTCGGTCCCATCCCCGTGTATACCGCAGCCGCAACCCCGGCAGCCGGATCAAGCCCGCGAGGGTGTCGTCGAACACCGGTTGAAAGGCCTCGACCCACTCGCGACGCATGACATCGAGTCGTTCGCCCCACTGCACCAGCTCATGCTCCCAAACGTCCAGCGAAGCATCGTGCATTCTACCATGTCTGAGGAGGGCATTCCGATGTTTCAGCGCGCGCCGAAAACGCCGCCAGGCGTCGATGAAGCCATGTTTCACGTGAAACACCCCCCAGTCGAGAAACTCGCGACGTCCCGCCGGGGAGCCCTCCAACAAGCGAAAGGCGTCCGGGTTGATCAACTGCAGGGGAAGGGTCTCGACCAACTGAGAAATCCGCTCGACACGTTCGCCGCCGATACGCAGGGTCATCTCGCTGTCGGCGCGGCGCCGGCGCAGGCCGATGGCGGTAGGGGGGTCGCCGTCGAGTCGACCGTGCAGGGTCAGGCCATCGCTCTCATGGGCCATCACCTGACTCAGGCGACGGGCACGAAAAGAGCGGCCCATGCCCAGCACATGGATGCCCTCGAGCAGGCTGGTCTTGCCGCTGCCATTGGCTCCGGTGATCAGGTTGATGCGAGAACAGGGAGTAATATCAAGGGCCTGAAGATTTCTCAGACCCTGAAACATCAGCCGGTCAAGCGCCATGAACGACCCTTAGAGCGATAAGAAGGCGGCTATCACAGCCGCATCGGCATGACGACGTACAGGGCATCGCCGCCACCGGGTTCTTCCATCAGAGCACTGCTGTTGGGGTCGCCGAGGGTCATCTGCACACGGTCTTCGTCCAGCACGCTGAGCACGTCGACCAGGTAGCCAACGTTGAAGCCGATCTCCATCGCCGCTCCGCTGTACTCGATGGCGATATTCTCTTCGGCCTCTTCCTGCTCGGGATTGTTGGCCATGACCTTGAGGTTGCCCTCTTCCAGGTGCAGGCGAACGCCCCGGTACTTCTCGTTGGACAGGATCGCGGTACGCGACAGCACCTGGCGCAGCTCCGCCCGTTCGGCAATGAAGACCTTATCGCCGCCCCGGGGCACCACCCGCTCGTAATCGGGGAACTTGCCGTCGACCAGCTTCGAGGTAAAGGTAAAGTCACCGGTATGGGCACGCACATGGGTCGTCCCGAGGGTAAGGCTGACCGGCTCCTCGGAGTCATCCAGCAGGCGCACCAGCTCGAGCACGCCCTTGCGCGGCACGATCAGCTTCTGATTGGTCTCGACAGGAATCTCGACCGGGCGTGAGCACACGGCCAGACGGTGCCCATCGGTCGCCACAGTACGCACCAGATTCGGCGCGAATTCCAGCAGCAGGCCGTTCAAGTAGTAACGAACGTCCTGCTGCGCCATGGCGAAGGACGTGGAATCGATCAGGTGCTTCAGCGTTCCCCGCGGCATCGCCAACTCGACGCTGCTCTGCCCGTCCTCGATATTGGGGAACTCCGCGACCGGCAGGGTCGACAGGGTGAAGCGCGAGCGCGCGCTGCGCAGCACCGCCCGGCCGTCCTCGAGAGACAAGTGCAGCTCCGACTGGTCCGGCAGCGACTTGCAGATGTCCATCAGCTTGCGCGCCGGCACGGTGATCGCCCCGGCTTCCTCGACGTGGCTCGCCACGGTGCGCCCGACCAGTTCGACCTCCAGGTCGGTGCCGGTCAACGAGACCTGGTCCTGGTCGACCTGAATCAGCACGTTGGAAAGCACGGGCAGGGTCTGGCGACGCTCCACGACGCCTGCAACCAGCGTCAGCGGCCGCAGCAGGGCTTCTCGGGAGATGGAAAATTTCATGTCGGCTCCACTTCTTGTCCTGGAGAGATTGAGACGATTGATCCGAGCGGTCGATGACGCACGACGTTTAGCTGGTCAACAGCCGTAGCAGGTTCTTGTAGTCTTCACGAATATCGGCGCTCTCTTCCTGGAGCGCCAGCACCTTGCGGCAGGCATGCAACACGGTGGTGTGATCGCGACCGCCGAAGGCGTCGCCGATCTCCGGAAGACTGTGATTGGTCAGTTCCTTGGCCAATGCCATGGCGACCTGGCGCGGTCGTGCCACCGAACGCGAACGGCGCTTGGACAGAAGGTCCGCCAGCTTGATCTTGTAGTACTCCGCCACGGTACGCTGGATGTTGTCCACCCCGACCTGCTTGTCCTGAAGGGCCAGCAGATCCTTGAGCGATTCGCGGATGAAGTCCTGGGTGATTGGCTTGCCCATGAAGTGGGAGTCGGCGATGACCTTCTTCAGCGCGCCCTCCAGCTCGCGGACGTTGGAGCGAATCTTCTGGGCAATAAAGAAGGCCGCATCATGGGGCAGATCGACCTTCGACTGGTCGGCCTTCTTCATCAGGATCGCCACCCGGGTCTCGAGTTCCGGCGGTTCGATGGCCACCGTCAGCCCCCAGCCGAAACGCGACTTGAGGCGTTCTTCGACGCCGCTGATCTCCTTGGGATAACGATCCGAGGTCAGGATCATCTGCTGGCCACCCTCGAGCAGCGCATTGAAGGTGTGAAAGAACTCTTCCTGGGAGCGCTCCTTGCCGGCGAAGAACTGGATGTCATCGATCAACAGGGCGTCGACACTGCGATAGAAACGTTTGAAGTCATTGATCGCGTTGAGCTGCAGGGCCTTGACCATATCGGCAACGAAACGCTCGGAGTGCAGGTACACCACCCGAGCATTCTCGCGACGACCGGCGAGTGCGTTGCCCACCGCGTGCATCAGGTGGGTCTTGCCCAGGCCAACACCACCATAGAGAAACAGCGGGTTATAGGCGCCCCCGGGATTCTCGGACACCTGACGCGAGGCGGCCCGGGCCAGCTGGTTCGACTTGCCCTCGACAAAGGTTTCGAAGGTAAAGGTCGGGTTCAGGTTGCTCTTGTGCTTGAGGCTGCCCTCGACCTGAACCTGGCGTTCACCGGTGGCAGATCGAGTGTTATCGCTGGCTTCCTCGCGCATCCGATCGATCTCATGCTCATCGGGCAGATCGCCGCGGGGAGGGGTGCGCACCGCCGGTGCCCGCGGTGCAGCCGAGACCGGATCACCCAGTTCACGTGTCTGCGGTGCCGCCGTGGTGGCGGCACGACGACTGCCCACGGTCAGCACCACCTTGGGCGGCTTGGCCGGGGCCAGCTCACGCATCAATTCACTGATGCGCTTGGCGTACTTGTCGCTGACCCAGTCACGCACGAAGCGGTTAGGGGCCAGGAGCCTGAGCTGGTTGGAGTCCCCCTCCTCCGCCTGCAGCGGACGAATCCAGGTGTTGAACTGCTGAGAATTCAACTCGTCCTGAAGGGTTTCCAGACACTGTTGCCAGAGAGCGAGCGACACACGAGCTACCTTGGTTGGAAGAACGACCGCATATTGTATCGTCGAAGCACAGGGTTATCCACACGATTCCAGAATCCGTAGACGCTGTGGAAAACCCGTTGTTCACAGGGGCCGGAGCGTGGGGACAGTCTAGGCATCGTTTCGTCGCGGTGGATAAGATGCACAGTTATACACACCTCACCCCAGGGCTGCACACCGCTGATCAAGAACTTCTCCACACCTCTGTTTGCAGTGCAACATACTGAAATGGATGTAACTTGACCGGTTATCCACAAATGATATCCCCAGTAATAATAACAGCATGTTTAAAAAGAACTAATTAGTAGTTATTGAAGATGAGGCGAAGGAGCGAGCCATGCCGGCAGCGTCATCGACCCGAGTTGTCCACCGCACCCTGACACCGTCGGGAGCGGTTGGCGGACACGGCGACGAAAAGATTCTGCATCGATTCATCGAGAGCAATTGCGTCCGGGGGTTGAAATCACTAAAATGTCCGGTCTTGAGCCGAACACCCCCGGGGGCCCAGCGGATTCCCGGCGCCTCTGGATGTCTATCTGATTCAATATCCGTTCCGAAAACCACTGTGGGATTAACAAGTTATGAAGCGCACATTCCAACCGAGCGTTCTCAAGCGCAAGCGCGTGCACGGCTTCCGTGCTCGCATGGCCACCAAGAACGGCCGCGCCGTTCTGGCACGTCGTCGTGCCAAAGGCCGCAAGCGCCTGAGCGCCTGATCGCAGGTCTGTCATGACCTGTCTGGCCTTCCCCCGGCAATGCCGCTTGCTGACCGCCGGGGATTACCGTCGCGTGTTCGACTCGGCGGTGTTCAAGGTCCATGGCAAAGGCCTGATGGCGCTGGCGACCCCGAACGATGTGGGGCACCCGCGGCTGGGCCTTGTCTTCAGCAAGAAGAACGTACGCCGGGCCGTGGATCGCAACCGTCTGAAGCGACTGGCCCGCGAATCCGTACGCCATTCCCAGCATCGACTTCCTGCGGTGGATATCGTCTTGCTGGCCAGACGTGGTGTTAACGAGGTCGATAACGATACCGTGCATCGTCAATTGTTCGGCATGTGGCGCCGCCTTGAGCGTGAGGCCGAGAAGTCGAATCGCCCCTCTCGCTCTGTGCAGACCTCCCGGCCTCCGAGTGCGACCGTTCGTCGCGGCTAGGCCCGGCGGGCCGAATGCGCTGCTATCGGAGCATGGCACGATGATCGAATCGATCGATGTCAGCGACGCCACCTCTCTTTTCGCAGCACGTCTGCGTACGGAACCTAGCCTGCCTCTGGCAGGCTTTCGTGTATCTCACGTAGGCGTCCTGCAAGGCGCCACTGGATTGTTCACTTCCCATCGGGCAGACCCCTCATGGACGTAAAACGACTACTCCTGCTGATCCCCCTGGCGGTGCTCGCCTACCTGATCATGGTGCAGTGGAACCAGGATTACGGGCAGACCCCGAGCACCCCCGAGGCGCCGGCGATCACCAGCAACGCCTCGTCGGATCAGCGCGACGATGCCTCCCAGGGCCTTGCCGCTCCCAGCAGCCCCGACGCTGTCGGCACCGAAATGCCGGGCGACACCGCCGCCGAGCCGGCCGCCAATAGCCGTGACCTGGTGGCCGTGGTCACCGACGTGCTGGATGTGCGCATCGACCCTCAGGGCGGTGACATCGTCTACGCTGCGCTGCCGCAACACCTGATGAGTCAGGACGGCGACCGTCCCTATGTGCTGCTGGCCAACAACAGCACCCTGAGCTATGTCGCCCGCTCCGGCCTGCAGCTCGACGGCAACTCGGGTCGCATCGGCTTCGCCCCTGAGAAGACCGAGTATCGCCTCGCCGATGGTCAGGACAGCGTTCAGGTCGACATGACGGCCTCCGTCAATGGCGTCGACATCATCAAGCGCTTTACCTTCAAGCGTGATGAGTACGCGGTGGACGTCGCCTACTACCTGGCCAACAAGGGAGAGGAGCCGGTCTCCGCCCGCTTTATTGGCCAGCTCGTGCGTGACAATAACCCGGACCCGTCCACCGGGCCGAAGATGGGCATGCGCTCCTTCCTTGGCGCCGCCTACTCCTCACCGGAGAGTCGCTACGAGAAAGTCGATTTCGAGGACATCCAGGCCGGCAACTTCCCCAACCGTGAAGTGGAAGGCGGTTGGGTCGCCGTGATCCAGCATTATTTCACCTCGGCCTGGGTGCCGCCGCAGCAACAACAGAACCTCTACTATGCGGCCACCGATTCCAGCGATCGCAATGTTGCCGCCGTGGCGGGCCAAAACCAGACCGTGGCCCCGGGTGCCGACGCCAGCGTGGGCGCGACGCTTTACATGGGACCGAAGATCCAGGAACGCCTCGAGGCGGTCGCCCCCAACCTGGAGCTGACCGTCGATTTCGGCTGGCTGTGGTTCATTGCCAACCCGCTGTTCTGGCTGCTGGATCATATCCATAGCCTGATCGGCAACTGGGGCTGGTCCATCGTGCTGCTGACCATCATGGTCAAGACCGCGCTGTGGCCGCTGTCCGCCAAGGCGTACAAGTCCATGGCCAGGATGCGCAAGCTCGGCCCGGAGATGCAGCGCCTGAAGGAACGCTTCGGCGACGATCGCCAGAAGATGTCCCAGGAAATGATGAAGTTCTACCAGAAGGAGAAGATCAATCCTCTGGGGGGCTGTCTACCCATCCTGGTGCAGATGCCGGTGTTCATCGCCCTGTACTGGATGCTGCTGGAATCGGTTGAACTGCGCCACGCGCCCTTCATGCTCTGGATTCAGGATCTGTCGGTGAAGGATCCGTTCTTCATCCTGCCGATTCTGATGGGCGCATCGATGTTCGTGCAGCAGTCGCTCAACCCGACGCCGCCGGACCCGATGCAGGCGAAGATCATGAAGTTCCTGCCCATCGTCTTCACGTTCTTCTTCCTGTGGTTCCCGGCCGGTCTGGTCATCTACTGGGTGTGCAACAACTGCATCTCGATCATCCAGCAGTACTTGATCACCCGCAAGATCGAAGAAGATCCCAACGTCGGCAAGGGCATGCGAACCAAGTAATTCTCCTCCCTTGATCGCCAGAACCCCCGCCCTTGCGGGGGTTCTGTGGTTTTGAGCTGGTCACCCGGCGCGCGTCTGCAGACAATGGCCAGGCCCGCCCTCACAGGACACCGCGATGACAGAGCGACTCTACACCCAGGACAGCATCGCCGCCCTGGCCACGCCTCCAGGGCGCGGCGGGGTCGGCATCATTCGCGTCTCAGGCCCGGCCTGTGCCGCTATCGCCGAAGCCATGCTCGGCCAATGCCCCGGGCCTCGCCAGGCCCACTACGGCCCCTTCAAGGGCGCCAGCGATATCATCGATGAGGGCATCGCCCTGTTCTTCCGCGGCCCCCACTCCTTCACCGGCGAAGACGTGCTCGAGCTTCAGGGCCATGGCGGACCAGTGATCATGGACATGCTGCTGGAACGCTGCGTGGCGCTCGGCGCACGCCTGGCCAAGCCCGGGGAATTTTCCGAGCGAGCCTTCTTGAACGACAAGCTGGACCTGGCCCAGGCCGAGGCCATCGCCGATCTGATCGAGGCCAGCTCCCGCGGCGCCGCCGAAAACGCCCTGCGTTCGCTGCAGGGCGAGTTCTCGACCCGGGTCCAGACCCTGGTGCAGGGACTCATCGAGCTGCGCATGTACGTTGAAGCCGCCATCGACTTCCCCGAGGAAGAGATCGACTTTCTCGCCGATGGCCACGTCGCTGGCAAGCTTGACGGACTGATGGACGACCTGGCCAAGGTGCGCGCCAGCGCGGCCCAGGGCGCCCTGATGCGCGAAGGCATGAGCGTGGTGATTGCGGGGCGTCCCAACGCCGGCAAGTCGAGCCTGCTCAATGCCTTGACCGAACAGGACACGGCCATCGTCACCGAGATCGAGGGCACCACCCGGGACGTGCTGCGTGAGCACATCCACCTCGATGGGATGCCGCTGCACATCATCGATACCGCGGGCCTGCGCGACACCCCGGATGCGGTGGAGAAAATCGGTGTGGCCCGGGCCTGGAGCGAGATAGAGAAAGCCGACAGGGTGCTGCTACTGGTCGACGCCACCACCACCGAGGCCACCGACCCGATGGCCATCTGGCCGGAATTCGTTGCCCGCCTGCCGGATCCCGCTCGCTTGTCCCTGGTGCGCAACAAGGTCGATCAGAACGAGGAAGCCAGTGGACTGGACTTGTCCACAGCCACTCCCACGGTACGGCTTTCGGCTCGCACCGGCGACGGTGTGGATAACTTGCGTGAGCATCTCAAGGCGGTGATGGGTTTTCAGTCCACCACCGAGGGACGCTTCTCCGCGCGCCGCCGCCACCTGGATGCCCTCGATCGGGCGCGTGTCGCGCTGGATAACGGCGAGGCCCAACTCAGGGGCCACGGCGCCGGTGAACTGCTGGCCGAGGATCTGCGTGATGCCCAACAGGCACTGGGCGAGATCACCGGTGAGTTCAGCGCCGATGACCTGCTCGGTGAGATCTTCGGTAGCTTCTGCATCGGCAAATAGGCCAGCAACCAAGGGTAGCGCTAGCTGACCGAGTGGCCGCCGGCCGCCGGGCCCAGAGGCGCACCCGCCCCAGCGCTTCGGTGAGGCGTCGAAAACCGACGATGCACCAAAGACACACCGCATCGGAGATGATATCGATCTTGAGGCCTGTCACGTCGGCTTACCGCTTTAGAATGGCAGATGCTTCGCTGCCCACCTTGCTGGATCGATCCCCGGACCACCCTCTGCCGCAGCCCGGGCAAGGGAAGGGACCTGGGTCACGAGGCCGAGAAACCTGACAGCGAACCCGTGAGAGCCCCCGATACAACACGCGACAGAGCAACCGACAGAGCCGTCCGAGGCCTGCTCGTCCCGAGAGGGGCCTCCGGCATACATCGCGCATGGGGATGACCGGCGAGCCGAGGAATCGGCCCTCGCCGCCAAGCGTCATCGGCCGCCGTCAGCCCTCGACGAGCATGATCAGGTTGCCGCAGCCGTCTTCGACGATGGCGGTCGCCGGAGTGCACTGGCTCCCCGGTGTCGGTTCGCCGCGGAAACGGACGCCGAGCCCCGTCAGGCGATCGACCTCGGCATTCAGGTCATCACAGCGCAATGACATGGCCGGGACGCCTTGGGCGTACAGCGCGCGCTGGTAGTCTCGCGCGAAGTCGTAGCCCGTCGGTTCCAGCAGCAGTTCGACGCCTTGCCCATCGCCCCCCTGCACGGTCAGCCAGCGCCCCTCGCCGAGAGCAATATCGGCAGCCTTGGCGAGGCCGAGCGTTCCGACGTAGAACGCCTCGGCGCGAGACTGATCATCCACCAGTACACTTGCCATGTGCGGTCGAATCATTTGGCCCTCTCCTGTGCCCATCGCGTTTCTCGATATCGAGAGCCCCAAGCGTAGTTCTCGTCCCGTCGACTGGCCAATCTTGCCAAACGCTTGGCGATAGCCATCACCACCGGCACGCCCCCGGTAACGCCAAGTCGCCGCCCGCGCTCGAGCTCGCGACCGATGTGATGCAAGAAACTGTCGGTCAAGCGTCACTCCAAACTAGACTTAGGGTTGCGGCCCTCGCCTTGGGTCCCTTGTTCTGCGTACGGAGAAGACAATGAAACCCTTCCTGACTGCTGTACTCGTTGCCGTGAGCGGCTACTCGCTCACCGCATCCGCCGATTGGCAACTTGTCACCGACGCCTCGACGCTGTGGTTTGGCTCGATCAAGAATCATGCCGCCGGCGAGACCCACCGCTTCCACAATCTGTCCGGGAGTATCGACGATGACGGCCAGGTGACGATCGAGATCGCCCCGGACTCGGTGGACACCGGCATCGAGATACGCGATGAACGCATGCTAGAACATGTGCTTGATGCCTCGCCGGCGATCACCGTCAAAGCCCAGGTGGCCCTCGACGACTTCACCAAGCTGACCCCCGGAGACACCTTGGCGACCCAGGCAGACACAACGCTGCAGCTAGGGCAGAACTCCGTCGAGAACACCGCCGAGGTCTTCATCGCTCGCCTGAGCGAAGAGCAGTGGCTGGTGTCGGCCGACGCGCCTCTCTGGATCACCACCGAGGCCCTGGGCATCGAGGCCGGCATCGACAAGCTGCAGGAACTGGCCGGCCTCGAGGCCATCACGCGCACGTCGCCGGTGGGCTTTCGTCTGCTGTTCCGACAGGCGCCCTGACGCGCCGAGCGTCTGGTGTCGCTGCCACGAGCCGCGCCCACTTGAGCAACCCCACACGCCGATGCGTAGGCATGATCGCCCCGCTGGGCCAGATGTCAGCATCGTCCTGATATCAGCATCGTCCTGATGTCGACATAGCTCCCGACGTCAGCATGGCGATGCGCCAGCGGCGAGAACGATCCATGGCATCCGGCGATAGACGCCTCGCCCTGCCAAATCTGGCGGAGGATCCTCCGTCGGGCTCCCGGGGCGGGCAGTCGACGTCGCTGTCCTGGGCCAGCATCAGACGCTCGTACATGGAGGGACGTTGTCCGACCAGGGGCACTACTCCTCTACCAGCCACTCCGCGTGGTGACGTGCCCTGTCGCCGAGCAGCGGCAACCAGTGAGTGATGGCTCCATCGAGGCGCTCCTGCAGCCCCCAAGGAGGGTTGATCACCAGCATGCCACTGCCATACATGCCGTGGCTCGACTGTGCGGGCGATTCGCGCCGCACTTCGCTGCGCCATATCTTGCGCGTGCCACTGGCGACAAGCCGATCGAGCATGGCCTGGTGGCGCCCGGCCGGCAGTAGCGGATACCACAGCATTACCACGGCATGACGGGCCTTGTGCAGCGCCTCGACGAGGGTGTCGACCACCTCGGCATACTCGTCCTTGCGTTCGAAACTCGGGTCTATCAGCACACACAGCCGAGGTGTGGCCACCGGCAGGATTTTCATCAGGCCGGCCAAGCCATCGCCATGGGTATGTCGCAGATTTCCCTCGAGTCCCGCCGGCACCACCGACTGATCGGCAAGATGGCGATGCTCGCCCGGGTGCAACTCGAACAGACTCAGACGGTCCTGGCGCCTCACCCGAGCGCCGAGCCACCAGGGGGAACCGGGATAGCGCTCCAGGCGTCGCCCGGGCTGCAGCGATGCAATCGCCGCAAGCCAATCTGCCAGCAAGGGGTCAGCGGACAATAGCTCCCGAGCGTCCCATAGCCGGGCGACACCTTCTCGGTACTCCATCAGCCGAGCCGTCTCGTCGGCGTCCAGGGCATAGTGGCCGCGCCCGGCATGGGTATCGATAAACGTAATCGCTGATTTTTTACGTAATAGATGGTCGATAACGGCGTAGACGCAGAGATGCTTGTGAACGTCGGCGAAATTGCCGGCATGATAGGCGTGTTGGTAGGAAAGCATGGCGCGTAGCGATCACTCGAGAAGGCGTCACTCGTCATGGGCCGACGGGTCGACCGGGCCACCACGGGACACAAGAGAAGAGGCTGGGACCACCCAAAGCCTAGCCGTCATGGCTCAGGATTCAACCAGCACAGACGAAAAACCCGCCACTCTGCAGTGGCGGGTCGAGGGTGCAACCCGGGACGACGAACACCGTCGCCCCGGCAAAAATCAGCCCTGGCCGGTGGGGGTCAGGGTGATTTCTACGCGACGGTTCTCGGCGCGGCCGGATTCGGTGTTGTTGCTGGCAATCGGCTGGTTTTCGCCATAACCGGATACCACCAGGCGCGAGGACGCCACGCCACGACCACCGAGGAAGCCGCCCACGGCTTGGGCACGACGCTCGGAGAGCTGCTGGTTGTAGCCCGCCTCACCGGTAGAGTCGGTGTGACCGGCAATGTTGACGCGAGTCTCTGGATACTGGGTCAAGACATTGGCCACATCGTTGAGGGCACTGGTGGCGGGGCCGGTCAGCTCGCTGGAGTCGAAGCCGAAGGTCACGCTGCTCGGCATGTTGAGGACGATGTTGTCGCCCTGGCGCTCTACGCCGATGCCGGTGCCCTGCATGCTCTCGCGCAGTTGCTCTTCCTGACGGTCCATGTAGACCCCCACGCCTCCCCCCACGGCGGCGCCGGCGGCGGCACCGATCAGGGCACGGTCACGACGGCTGGTGGCACCGTCGCCACTGAGGGCACCGGCCGCGGCACCCACGGCGGCACCGATACCGGCACCGATACCGGTGTTATTGCGGTCGGTCTGGCCGGAATACGGATCCGTCGTGGAGCAACCGGCCAAGATGACAGCGGCGGCCAGCGGGGCAATCAGTCGTGTGGTACGGCTCATGTATCAACGTCTCCTTCTCATGCGAAGTCAGGCTGGGCTGCTCAAGCGTCATCGAGCAGCACCAATAGGTCGTTCAAGAATAATAGACCTTGGGGGGAAGCTTGAAGCCTTGTGCCATCTTGCACAACAAGTCCTTTTTCCCGGGCCTCAGCCAGCCGGTCGCCGAGTTGCGACAACGGCCGGCCGGTATGCGCCTCCCAGACCGACATCGGTACGCCATCGACCAGCCTCAGGGCGTTCATGGCGAACTCCAGCACCAGCGCCTCCTCGTCGACGCCGCGAGCACCTGCCACGAAGCCGCGCGGGTCATTCGTTCGCCGCAGATACGCGTCGGGTTGGCGTGTCTTCCAACGCCGCTCGATAGTGAGCCCTCGCTCACCTGGCCGGCTCAGCTTGCCATGGGCGCCGGCGCCGATGCCCAGGTAATCCCCGAAGGACCAGTAATTCAGGTTGTGCCGAGCGCGGCGCCGAGGACGCGCATAGGCAGAAATCTCATAGCGCTCAAAGCCGGCGGCCTGGAGCCTCTCGTGGCCCAGGTCCTGGATGTCCCACAGCGTCTCTTCCGCGGGCAGGCTAGGAGGATGGGTGTGAAACTCGGTGTTGGGTTCAAGCGTCAGCTGATACCACGACAGGTGCTCCGGAGCGAGCTCCAGCGCCCTGTCCAGGTCAGCGAGTGCCAACTCAGGGGTCTGTCCCGGAAGCCCGTGCATCAGGTCGAGATTGACGTTATCGAAGCCCGCCTCGCGCGCCTCGCGGAAGGCGGCCAGGGCATCGTCACCGCTGTGGATGCGTCCCAATGCCGCCAGCTGCTCGGAGTGAAAGCTCTGCACCCCGAGCGACAGCCGATTGATGCCGGCGCTACGATAGGCAGCGAAGCGTCCCCGCTCCAGGGTCCCCGGGTTGGCCTCCAGGGTGATCTCGATATCGTCGGCAAAGGGTAAACGGCTCGCGACCGCCGTCAGCAGGCGCCGATAGAAGTCGCCGGACATCAGGCTCGGGGTGCCGCCGCCGATGAAGATGCTGATCAGCTCTCGCCCGTCGGCATGGCCAAGGTCGGCCTCCAGGTCGCTGATCAGGGCATCGAGGTAGGCCGCTTCGGGCAGGCTCGCGCCACGCCCCACGCCATGGGAATTGAAATCGCAATACGGGCACTTGCGCACACACCAGGGCACGTGCACGTAGAGCGCCAGGGGGACTCCGCTCATGATGCCTCGCCGTTGCCGTGGGGCACGGCATCTGTGTGCCCCTGGGGGCTTGCCCCAAGGCGTTCGCCCCTAGCCCCCACGCTATCCACATCAAGCTCCTCGAGCAGTGCCTGCAACGCCCGACCGCGGTGACTGAGACGATTCTTCTCGTCGCCACTCATCTGTGCCGCGCTCATGCCATGCTCGGGCA
>Ga0114954_1000282_pt1 | contig 18609 bp, 19 predicted proteins | sample Porto_4metaG_FD_87299 | JGI IMG/M metagenome (GOLD analysis project Ga0114954, IMG submission 87299) | Marine algal microbial communities from Porto, Portugal - Porto_4 metaG | ecosystem: Host-associated > Algae > Red algae > Unclassified | place: Portugal: Porto | collected 2015-02-02
AATAAAGATTTATATAGAGAACTCATGCGTCAGCGCGGTTGTTTTTCTAAATAATATGTACGGCAGGTCTTTTGAATAGACCTGCCTTTTATCCCGCTATTTGCCGGGCAGTAAAACTCCCACCTTAAAATTCGGCTGAAGCAAAGAAGTTAGGTGGAAGATTAACTGCCTGTAAACGCCCGATTGGTGAAGACTAATAATCAGTGGGGATGGACGAAACCCCACTGATTAAAGTTTCACTTTATACGATTAAGGGGGAATTAGAGTGTATGACTTTATAATTATTGGCGGAGGAATTGTTGGTCTATCAACTGGAATGGCTTTAACGAAAAAATTCCCTCGTGCGAAAGTCGCGATCATTGAAAAAGAAAAGGAACTTGCACACCATCAAACTGGACATAATAGCGGAGTAATTCATTCTGGCATTTATTATAAACCAGGGAGTTATAAAGCGAAGTTTGCCAAAGAAGGAAATGCAGCTATGGTTCAATTTTGTAAAGAAAATGACATCGCTTATGACATGTGCGGAAAAGTAATTGTCGCTACAGAAAGAGAAGAACTTCCCCTTTTACATAACTTATATGAGAGAGGCTTACAAAACGATTTACACATTTCAAAAATAGATAAGGAAGAATTAGCTGAAATTGAACCTCATGTAAAGGGACTAGGGGCCATCCGTGTTCCTTCTTGCGGGATTGCTGATTATAAAGGAGTCAGTTATGCGTTTGCTCGCTTAATTCAAGAAAGCGGCGGTGAAGTACACTTAGGAACAACCGCAGAGCGTATTACTGAGAAAAAAGATGCTGTAACAATTGAGACAAACAAAGGCACATTTAAAACGAAATTTCTCATTAACTGCGCTGGCTTGCATAGTGATCGCATTGCGAAAAAGACAGGTATATTAACTGATATGAAAATTGTTCCGTTTCGTGGTGAATATTACGAACTTGTCCCAGAAAAACGCCATCTTGTAAAACATTTAATTTATCCAGTTCCAAACCCAGAATTCCCGTTTTTAGGTGTTCATTTTACAAGAATGATAAACGGAGACGTACATGCAGGACCAAACGCAGTAGTAAGCTTCAAGCGCGAAGGTTATAAGAAAACGGACTTTAATATGAAAGACTTCATGGAAACAATGACATACACAGGCTTTTGGAAAATGGCGATGCCAAATATGAAAGAAGGCATAAAAGAGATGGTGCGCTCATTTAGTAAACAATCATTTTTAAAAAGCTTACAGCGCCTCATACCAGAACTAACAGAGAAAGATATCGTGCCAACACATGCAGGGGTAAGGGCACAAGCTATTTTATCAAACGGAAATATGGTTGATGACTTTTGCATTATTCCTGGCATCAATTCTCTACATATTTGTAATGCACCATCTCCAGCTGCAACGGCAAGTATAAAGATTGGTGAGGAAATTGCTAAGCAAGTGCCGGATTTGGTGGCGGTGAGGGTTTGATGGATCCCCCAGGGTTTTCGGGGGTTTTTTTTGTTTTGAGGTTTGGTGAGTGTGGGGCTAAATTGGAGGCTAATAGTCACCAACTGTTTACTGTATAAAAAAGTAGACAGTAGTGTATGTTTTTTTGAAAAATGTATACAGATTTATTCCGCTATTCGCCGGGCAGTAAGACCCTCGCCTCAAAATTCAGCGAAAGCAAAGAAATTAGGTGGGGATCGGGCTGCACGTAAAAGCCCGATTGGTGTGGGCTAATAATCAGTCGGGGATGGACAAACTCCCTACTGATTAAAGTTTCACTTTATACTCTATCCGTTGGCATGATACTTGCAATGAAAATAGTATTAATATATAGGGGAGAGATAGAAATGAAGGTTAGCAAAATATACACAACTATTGATGCGCACGTAGCTGGGGAACCGCTTCGAATTATTACGGGCGGCGTGCCAGAGATAAAGGGAGAAACGCAACTAGAAAGACGCGCATACTGTATGGAACATTTGGATCACCTTCGTGAAATTCTTATGTATGAACCGAGAGGGCATCACGGGATGTATGGTTGTATCGTTACACCGCCTGCAAGTGCTCACGCTGATTTTGGTGTTTTGTTTATGCACAATGAAGGCTGGAGTACGATGTGCGGCCACGGCATTATTGCTGTTATTACAGTAGGAATTGAAACAGGTATGTTTGAAGTGACTGGTGAAAAGCAAAAATTCATTATTGATAGCCCTGCCGGGGAAGTTATTGCGTACGCAAAGTTTAACGGGAGTGAAGTAGAGTCAGTATCATTTGAAAATGTTCCTTCGTTTGTATATAAAAAAGACGTTCCTATCAAAATAGATAACTATGAATTTCAAGTAGATATCGCGTTTGGTGGAGCCTTTTATGCTGTAGTGGATAGTAAAGAATTTGGTTTGAAAGTCGATTTCAAAGACTTACCTGCTATTCAAACGTGGGGCGGAAAAATTAAACATGATATTGAAAGTCAAATGGAAGTAAAACATCCATTGGAAGAAGGTTTAAAAGGAATATACGGTGTTATTTTCTCAGATGAACCGAAAGAAAAAGATGCTACTTTACGAAATGTGACAATCTTTGCTGACGGGCAAGTAGATCGTTCTCCTTGCGGCACAGGAACTTCTGCGAGACTCGCAACTCTTTTTGAAAAAGGTGCCTTACAAAAGGGAGAAACTTTTATCCACGAATGTATCACAGATGGTCATTTTGTGGGAGAAGTATTATCTGTAACAGAGGTAGCTCAATATGAAGCAATCGTTCCGAAAGTAACCGGGCAGGCATTTATTACAGGATTTCATCAGTTTGTATTAGATCCGAGAGATGATTTGAATCGGGGATTTTTGTTAGGATAGAAGGAGGAGGTGGAAAGATATGCTAGTCATAAGCGCAAACGAACAAAGAAACTTAGTAAATATGAACGAAGTCATTGCATACGCGGCGCTTGCTTTACAAGAATTTTCCGCAGAAAGAACGATCACACCAATACGTACTTCATTACCATTTGCAAGCGAACAAAATACGGCATTAATTATGCCTTCAGTAGCGGAAGGACTTGAGGCACTCGGCTTAAAAGTAGTAACAGTCGCCCCGCAGAACAAAAAGATAGGAAAGAAAACGATAAACGGGATTGTAATGCTATCAGACTTTCAAACGGGAGAACCACTCGCACTTTTAGAAGGATCGTACTTAACGATGATCCGAACAGGTGCCTTATCAGGAGTAGCAACAAAACATTTAGCTCGTCATAACGCAAAAACTTTATGTATTATTGGAACCGGTGAACAGGCGAAAGGAATTGCAGAAGCAGTATTAGCGGTTAGAAATATCGAAAAGGTCATTTTATACAATCGAACGGAAGAAAAAGCGTATGCATTCGTGCAACATATACAAACGACATTCGGCAAACCTGCTTACGTTTATAGAAATCCAAATGAAGCGATAAGCGAAGCAGACATCATCGTCACAACAACAAATGCATCTACACCAGTCTTCTCAGAAAAACTACAAAAAGGTGTCCACATAAACGCCGTCGGTTCATTCAGACCGAGCATGCAAGAACTACCATCTCACGCCATCGCGAACGCAAACAAAGTAGTAGTCGAATCAAAAGAAGCAGCATTAGAAGAAACGGGCGATCTTCAAGTGCCAATAAAAGAAGGTTTATTTAAAGCTAGCGACATACACGCCGAACTTGGTCAAATTATAAGCGGTGAAAAAGCTGGTAGAGAGAATGAGGAAGAGATTACTATTTTCAAATCAGTTGGCTTGGCCGTAGTAGATATTATCGTTGCGAAGTATTTGTATGAGAAAGCGGTGGAGCATGGGATAGGGAATAGGATTGAGTTTTGAGGCTGCCTTTTGGTGGTCTTTTTTTGTGGGAGGTATTCGTTTCTATTAATAGATTTAAAACTTTCAACATTTACAAAAAAGTTTGACTTTATATACTGGTAGTGGTAATTTAAAACTTATAAGAAAACTCGGAATTAATTCCGAGTTTTCTTATGGGTATAAACAGTTCGAGGGGGCCGAAAGATGAAACGGAAGTTATTTGCATTACCATTTGTCCTAATACTACTTATTGCATTAGCGGCTTGTTCTGGGGAAAAAGATTCTTCGAAGCAAGCGGGCACTAGTAAGTCAGGGAATCCGAAAGATGGAGGGGCGTTAACGATTGGTGTTAGCGATAATCCAGATACGATGAATCCGCTTTATGCGAATGATCGTGTGTCATTAACTGTGCAGCAAGCTTTATATGCGCCGCTATATCACATGGAAGACGGTAAGAAAAAGTTTGTTCTTGCTGAGAGCTTTACGCCTTCAGAAGATCAATTAACGTGGACGTTGAAATTAAAAGATAATTTAAAATGGCATGATGGTAAGAAAATTACATCAGACGATATAGCATTTACATTCCAATCTATTTTAGATGAGAAGCAAAATAGCTCAAGTCGTGAAAACTTTATTTTTAAAGGAAAACCGCTTGAGGTGAAAAAAGTAGATGAGTTAACGACTCAATTTGTTTTACCGCAAGTAAGTGCATCTTTCGAAGGTGTAATGAATGATTTCTTCCCAATTCCGAAACATGTATTTGAAGGGGAAGCAGATTTAGCGAAGAGTACGAAAAACTTACAGCCTGTTGGATCAGGTCCGTTTAAGTTTAAAGAGTATAAATCAGATGAGTACGTTGCATTAGATCGATTCGATGATTATGTAGGTGGTAAAGCTAAATTAGACTCTATCGTATACCGCGTTGTAAAAGACCGTAATACAGCAAATGTTTCACTGCAAAATGGTCAAATCAACATGAAGATGATTGAACCGCAAGACTTTAAGAAATTAGATAGCACTGGGAACTTCTCAATGGTGACATTCCCTGAAGGTAGATTATTCTACTTATCTTATAACATGAATACAGATTTGATGAAGAAAAAAGAAGTACGCCAAGCAATTGCGCATGCGTTAGATAAAAAAGAAATGATTAACTCAGCATTCGTTTCAGGTGAATTTGCAGAACCAGCAAATTCAATCTTAACGCCAGATGCTATGTATTATGCGAAAGATATTAAAGACTATAAGTATGATAAAAAAGAAGCGAAAGATTTATTAGCAAAAGCTGGCGTGAAAGATAAAGAAAAAGTACGAGTTATGTATGTAACGAATAATAAAATTATGGAAAGCTTAGCGTTATATACACAACAAAAATTACAAGAAGTTGGCTTACAAGTTGAACTAAATGCATTAGATGCTAGTGCGGCAAGCGAAAAAGGCTTAGATAAAGAGAATAAAGAATATGACATTACATTTGGTGGTTACATTATGGGACCTGAGCCAGATTCATATAAGAGCTTATTCTTAAGTAATGCAGAATACAATTATGCACGTTATAAAAATGCTGACTTCGATAAGCTATGGGAAGAAGCTGCAGTTGAAACTGATAAAACAAAACGCGCAGAGCTATACCATAAAATTCAAGAGACAGCTAGAGAAGACGTACCTTATCTACCAATCGCTTATCCGAAAGCAGTTATTGCAGTAGATAAAAAGTTTGATGGATTAAAAGAAGCGAAAGCAATTCCTGTCACAATGTTTGAAGATCTATCTAAGATTTATGAAGTGAAATAAGAAACAGTAAAGAAGCTGGTGGAAATCAGCTTCTTTATCCCGCTTTAACGGGCAGTAAGACTCCCGCCTCAAAACTCGATGAATGCGAGGAAGTAGGGCGGGAGTCGTCGGATTGTCCGTTAAAGCCTAATTGGTGCAGGCTGATTAAAGTTTAGCTTTATCCTGAGGGGGGAAGTTTGTGTATAAAGTAATTGCAAAGAGGCTTTTAAATGCAATTCCACTTTTATTTGTTATTTCTATTATTTCTTTTCTATTAATAAAATTAGCGCCAGGCGATCCGGTTCGAAACTTTGTCACGCCGAATATGAGTCCAATTGATGTGGAGCGTATTCGCAAAAGTTTAGGACTAGATCAACCCATTTACGTGCAGTATTTTTTATGGTTGAAAAACATTTTAACAGGAAACTTTGGTTACTCACTTCAAAACCATCGTCCTGTTTTAGACCTTATCGTAGAAAGGTTACCTGCAACAATTGGGTTAATGGGATCATCTTTACTCGTCTCATTCGTAATCGCAATACCACTTGGATTATTTACAGGTGTGAAAAAGAATTCATACTTTGACCGCATTATAAACTTTATTTCATACGTTGGTATTTCTATGCCGGTTTTCTGGTTTGCACTACTATTAGTCTACTTATTCTCTTTAAAATTGAACCTACTTCCGAGTATGGGTATGCGCACCGTAGGTAAAGATTCTGTCTGGGATATTGTGCAACACGGCATTTTACCTTGCATGGTGCTAGCGTTCCAAAACGTATCTGTTTATATGAGATATATTCGTTCAAGTACGATTCAGCAATTAGAAGAAGAATATGTACAAATTCAATATGCGTACGGCGCTTCAAAGAAAACAGTGTTATTTAATCACGTACTTCGAAATGTATTAATACCGATCATTACAATTTTCGGATTATCGATTCCAAGTTTAGTAGGCGGAGCGTTTATTACGGAAACAGTATTCTCATGGCCAGGACTTGGTTCACTTGGGGTAAATGCTATTTTTAGATTTGATTATCCGATTATCATGGCAATTACATTACTATCATCATTCATGTTAATTCTCGGTAACTTAATTGCTGATATTTTATATGGCGTAGTAGATCCGCGCATTCGCATGAGGGGGTGATTTGGAATGAATAATAGGAGATTTCAAACGATAAAAAGTAGTTTTACAAAAAATAAGTTTGTAGTAATGGGAGTTATTATACTTTCGGTTTTAACGATCGCATCAATTTTTGCATTCGTATCGCCATACGATCCTAGTAAAATGTCGATTCCAGATCGTTTACAAGAACCGAGTTTAAGTCATCCTTTCGGAACGGATGATTATGGAAGGGATTACTTAACGAGGGCGTTATATGGCGGACGCGTTTCACTTGCGGTCGGTTTCCTTGCGATGGTTGTTTCTATTACAATCGGCACTGCAGTTGGAACAATTAGCGGATATTTTGGCGGAAAGTTAGACAACTTTTTAATGCGAGTTGTTGAAGTACTTATGTCAATTCCATCATTCTTTTTAATGCTACTATTAAATGCGTATTTAAAACCAGGAATTACGACGTTAGTTCTTATTATTGGATTACTAACGTGGATGGACACTGCGCGTATCGTAAGGGCAGAAACGTTATCTGTAAAAGAGCGAGAGTACGTTTTATACGCAAAAGTATCAGGACAAAAATCACTCATGATAATTGTAAGACATATCATTCCTAACATTTTATCAACCATTATAATCGCCGCGACATTAACTATTGCGACATCGATTTTAATGGAATCATCACTTAGCTTCTTAGGATTAGGTATTAGAGAACCAGATTCTTCTTGGGGCAGCATGCTAAACAATGCGCAAGGATATATTGGTGAAGCTTGGTATTTAACACTCTTCCCAGGATTTCTTATCCTTTTAACGGTACTTAGTTTTAACGTAATTGGTGAAGCGCTTAAGAAAGCTTTCGCGCCAAAAGGAGCTGGACATGAAAACTAACGTGTTAAGTGAAAGGAGTGAGAAACGTGTCTGAAAAACTACTAGAAGTGAAAAATTTAAAGACTTCTTTTTTCATAGAAAGTGGCGAAGTTGAAGCAGTTCGCGGCGTTACATTCTGCTTAAATAAAGGAGAAGTAGTCGGTATCGTTGGGGAGTCTGGAAGCGGAAAGAGTGTAATGGCAAAGTCCGTTATGTCTCTCGTTACGTCGCCAGGGAAAGTGAAAGAAGGAGAGATTCTTTTTCATAATGAAAACATCCTTTCTAAATCTGAAAAAGAATTGCGTTCTATTCGAGGAAATCAAATTTCACTTATCTCTCAAGATCCAATGTCGGCGCTAAATCCAGTCGTGAAAATTGGGAAGCAAATGACGGAAGTAATTATACGACATCAAAAAGTGAAAAAGAAAGAAGCAGAGCAGATCGCGATCAACTTGTTAAAACAAGTCGGTCTTTCTTCACCAGAAGAAAGGGTAAAACAATATCCGCATGAACTAAGCGGCGGTATGAAGCAGCGAGTTATGATCGCAATGGCGATGTCTTGTAATCCAGACCTTCTCATTGCGGACGAACCGACGACAGCACTTGATGTAACGATACAAGCACAAATACTAGATTTAATGAAAAACTTAAAAAACGAAACGAACATGGCGTTACTTCTTATTACGCATGACTTAGGAATAGTCGCACAAAACTGTACACGCGTTATCGTTATGTATGGCGGACTTATTATGGAAGAAGGACCTGTACTTGATATTTTCCAATCGCCGAATCATCCATATACGAAAGGGCTATTAAACTCTCTGCCAAAAATAGCGAACGGCGTAAAAGAAAGACTCGCTCCGATTCAAGGTGTAACACCAAACTTATTAAACCCACCACAAGGTTGCCCGTTCGCAGAGCGTTGCCCGCATGCGATGGACATTTGTGAAAAAGAACGTCCACCATATTTTGAAATCGGAAACGAAAGACGTTCCATGTGCTGGCTAAACGATAGGGCGGTAGGTGATTTTCATGCATGAAGAAAACTTAATTGAAGTTCGGAACTTAAAAAAGTATTTTCCTATTAAAAAAGGACTATTCGGCAGAAAAACAGAGCAATTAAAAGCAGTCGATGACTTAAGCTTCACTATTAAAAAGGGTGAAACATTCGGGTTAGTAGGAGAATCTGGATGCGGAAAATCAACGACAGGAAGAAGTATCATTCGCTTACACGATGTCACTTCAGGGAACATCCTATTTGACGGAAAAGACATCGCAAGTTTAAAGGAAAGTGAACTAAAAGAATATCGAAAACGAATGCAAATCATTTTCCAAGATCCATACGCATCATTAAACCCGGCAATGAATGTATTCCAAATTATTAGCGAACCGATGAACATTCACGGTTCTTACACAGCCGAAGAAAGAAAAGAAATCATTCTAGACCTACTCAAAAAAGTTGGCCTAAAAGAAGAACACCTATATCGCTACCCGCACGAATTTAGCGGAGGCCAAAGACAGCGAATTAGCATCGCGCGCGCACTATCTGTAAAACCGGACTTCATCCTATGTGACGAACCAATCTCAGCACTCGACGTCTCAGTCCAAGCACAAGTCGTAAACATGCTGCAAGACATCCAAGAAGAAACAGGCGTCACATACTTATTCATCGCACATGACCTATCTATGGTAAGACACATATCAGACCGAATCGGAGTCATGTACTTAGGAAACATAGTAGAAATTGCCGACAGCGAAGACCTATACACAAAACCGGCACATCCATACACACAAGCACTACTCTCATCCATGCCAGAACCAGACCCAACAAACGCAGGCAAAGAACGAATCATTCTGCAAGGTGAAGTTCCAAGCCCGCTCAACTCACCATCCGGCTGCAAATTCAGAACGCGCTGCAAATTCGCCACTGAAAAATGCGCCCAAGAAGTACCGAAGATGGGTGAGATTGCGAAGGGGCATCAAGTGGCTTGTCATTTGTTTTAGAGTGTGGAAAGCATCGGGGGGACCTGGTGCTTTTTTCTCTGTAGTGGGATTGGTTGGTAGTTTAGGAGGTAGTGCGCGCGAAATTTGTCGGTAAATCGATATGTTGTGTCGAAACGTTGATATATTCGGAGTTACGATCGATATAATTGAATAATCGTTGATATATTTTTGTAAAGAGTGGGATTGGTTGTAGATTAATGTAGAAATTTAATGTTTTCGGAAAAAAGAATTGACTTCTATATTAGTTGTAACTAAAATAGTTACATAAAGATGTAATCAATTTAGTTACAACTAATAGCTGCTAAAAATATGATTTATATATTTAATTAAGGATGGTGGTCCATACGTTGCCACCCGGTGTAGAAAGTTACTAACACATTCAAATCAATGCATATTCCAAGCTTTAGTATTTTCTGTTACGGGGCAATAAGGTGCAACGTTATCTTTTGTTAAAAACCTTGGTGGATCTTTCTTTGGAAATATTAGTTTTGGGGAAATATAGTAAGGTATCTAAAAAAGAACAAGGTATAAAAAGATGTACTTATATAAACCAAAAATTTAGTTGAGCTGGATAATAAAAAAAGGTAGGAGATTTAAATGGAGACGAAACAAGATAATCTTATTTACGTATGGGATGCATATTGTGGATGGTGCTATGGTTTTTCAGAAAGTATTAAAGGATTTTACAAAAACCACACTGAAGTGCCATTAACGGTTTTATGTGGAGGGTTATTTTTAGATAATTTACCAATGAAAAACTTCTCATATATAGAAGAAGGAAATAAAAGAATTAATCAACTTACAGGTGCTGAATTTGGTCCTTCATATCAAAAATTGGTGGAGGAAGGGACTTTTAAAATGAATTCGAAAGATGCTGCAATTGGTTTTTCAGCTTTACGCTCATTAGCGCCAGACCGTGTATTAGAATTCACTTCGGCTATGCAAAAAGCGTTTTATTATGAGGGCCGAAGTCTGAGTGATCCGGAAACATATCGCAAGATTGCAATCGAGCATGGTTTGGACCTTGAACAAGTATTAGAACGTTTAAACGCTCAAGAAACAATAATAGATGTCCAAAATGATTTCAATAAAGTTCGACAGCTTGGTGTTAATAGCTACCCTTCATTACTTTTACAAAAGGATAATCAAATTATTCCTATTGGTGGTGGCGTAATGACGCCGGATAAAATTGAAGCGCGTTTTAAAAATTTATGTTAAGAAAATTTAGGCTATAGTAGCAAACATGTTATCTTAGGCCACCTGACATTCATCTCCGGAATATTCGCCAGTACTATTACACTTTCAGATAAATGGGAGTGGGAGATTTTATCGGAACAAGATAAAAATATGATAATTAGTTAATAACTTTAACAAAAGGAGAATAACATACTATGTTTAAAACAATCGATACAAATCAAAAAGATGTGAAATTAACGGTGTTTAGTTCGGACGAAAAAAGCTTTATGGTCACAGCAACATTAGTTGAGAAAGCAGGACATGCATTTTTAATAAACTCAAAATTTACTCAATCTGATTCGAAAGAAATTGTTGAGTATCTGAAAAAAAACGACTTATCTTTAGATAAAATCTTTATTACTCATGGGGATCCTGATTACTACTTTGGATTAGAAAGCATTAAAGCTGCTTACCCAGAAGCTATAGCGTATGCTACAGAGTCTACTGTTGAACATATTGTTCATTCTGTCTTAGGGAAATTAAAAGTTTGGAAAGATGCCCTTGGAGAAAATGCACCAAGTAACGTGGTATTACCTCAAGTGTTTAAAGAAAAAACGATTAATTTTCAGGGGTTAACATTTGAACTAGTAGGCTTAGATTATTACAGAACTAGCTTATTTAATAAAGAGCTGAAAGTATTAATTGGTGGTATTGATGTATTTAACGAAATACATGTATTCTTAGCGGATACTAGCTCAAAAGCGGCGATGGAGGCGTGGATTGAGAACTTGAAAGTGTTACAAGCATTAAATGCTGACATAATTGTACCTAGCCATGGATCAATTGAAAAATCCCTAAATAATCAAGCACTTACTGCGACAATGGATTATCTAAGAACTGCGGTTCAAGCTTCTGAGGAAAGCGGAACTTCAAAAGATTTTGTGGCAAAACTTGAAGCAGCATATCCAGGCTATGCAAATAAAGGTGTATTAGAATTAAGTGCAAAAGTTGTAACAAAAGAAATGCCTTGGGGGTAATGATATGAATAAATATCAAAAACTATTACATGAAACGTATGTGTTAACTGGCGAAGGGAAATTGGATGCGTTCAAAACGTATTTAAGTGAAAATGTATCTTGGACAGAAGCTGCTGGGTTTCCATATGCAGGTACTTATATAGGTCCAGATGAAGTAGTGAAAAACGTACATGAACGTCTTGGCACAGAATGGGATGACTATAGCGCTAAAGATGAAATTTATACTTTTAATAACAATACTGTTATCGTGTATGGAAAATATAGTGGAACATATAAAGCTACAGGGAAGTCATTTGTAGCAGATTTTTGTCACCTTTATGAGTTTGATGAGAAAGATAAGGTTAAGAAGTTTATTCAAATTGTGGACAGTGCAACTGTTAATGAGGTATTGAGTTAGAGTTAATCGCTTCTGATATGCCTTTTATAGGGGGGAGGATAAATGAAATTCCTAACATTACCCCTGACATTACATTTTGGGGAAGGTTTCTCCTTCTTCAAACTTTTTATAGAAGAAAACTTATTTAAGTAGAAGAGGTAGATATATATGAAATTAGAGAAAAATTTAATCATAACAATTATTTCTGTATTTATTTTAGGAGTAGTTTCGACTTTGGTATATCAAGCTTCCACCGGTAATAACACAGGGAACTCAATAAAGAGCGAGAATGTTGCTTCTGTATCAAAAGAAGTGAAAGAAAATGAAAAGAATAAAAATATGGTAGTTGATTTCTATAATGAAGTTTTTAACAAACATAATATCGATATTATCCCTAAATATGTTAGCGAAGATTATAAGCAACATAATCCTTTTGTTGCTGATGGACGAAAAGCCTTCATGGATTTCTTTAAGGAGAATTTTGTTAAAAATCCTAATTCCTCTGCAGAGATTAAACGTGTAGTAGCTGAAGGGGATACAGTTGCTCTTCATGTACATTCTCGTACTAATTCTCAAGATAAGGGAGTTGCTATAGTGGATATATTTCGTATCAAGGATGGAAAGATTGTCGAACACTGGGATGTAATTCAAGAGATTCCAAGTGAAGCAGCTAATGATAATACGATGTTTTAGATAGAAGATATATCTAATAATTGTTTAATTGATAGTGCTGCATAGAATTTAGAAATTTAGATAAGTAAAGGAGATGTCCTAGTACTATGCCTGGGACATCTCCTTTTTGTTTTAAAGAGATTTAATTTATTGTTATTTGTATTTTTTTATGTACTACTATTCGAGTACACATCATTTCAGGCGGTTTTCTTTTATCCCGCATTAACGGGCAGCCCGATTGGTAAGGGCTGATTAAAGTTTCACTTTATGCTTCTATATCTTTTCCCTCTTCTACACCAGCAAAAGCAAATTAGATAAAAATGTAGGGCTTAAGTAACTAAAATAAAGAAAAAGCCATACAAGTAGTATGACTTTCTTTGCGAAACAATTAAGCTTGTGGTGCAGGCGGTCTTCCATGATCGTAAGTAGGTGCACCGCCACCATTACCGTGACTATACGCTAAGTCAGGTCTTTGAGGTGACCAGCCTTCTCCATGTGTTGATTGTAATTTATTAACGTTCTCTATCTTTGCTGTTTGTTGTGTTTCAGGAATAGTACTTAATCCGAAAGACATAATACCTGTAGCAGCTAAACTCATTACCGTTAAACCAAGCTTTTTCATTACTTTAACGCCCCTTTAGCTAATAATTTTGTTCTTGCTTCAAGACCTAAACAGAAATAGTCACTAGATGTTTGGTACTCACACGCAGTATGTAATCTAGTTGCTAACAGTTCTGCATATTCTTCTACATAATCCCAAAGTGTTTCTCTTTTGAAATAGGAAATACCTGCAATAGTTACTCTTTTTAATTCTTCAATAGAAGCATTGTTATTTAGTGCTTTTAAAATGGTAAAGTGATGCGTGTATTCTTCATTCTCTAGGTTTAAACAAATTTTTAAACCTTTTTCAATTAGGTCAGAGGCAATATTTGTTTCACCTAACTTAGAATATTCTCTAGCTTGTAGGAAAATAGCTTTAAAATGATTAGGAATTTTCTCTGTTACTTCTGATAAGTGACGAATAGCTGATTCAGAAAGATTTTGACTTGAATATAACCAACCTAAATTGTGGCGGACTAATGAAATTAATGTTTCTTCGTTATTCTTGTTTAATAAGTTTAATGCAGAATTTAAATGTTCCTCGGCTTGTTCAAATTGTTTTAGAGATACACAACTCATTCCGATTGTATTTTCACAAGAAGCTACATTACTTTCATAACCTTGGTGTTTAGAGAAGATATCTTTTGAAGTAGTTGCATAACGAATAGCTAAAAGTGGTTCGTAGGTGTTATGGTAAAACAAAGCTAACTTAGATTGAAATTCAGCTTGTTCGATTTCATTGGAAACATATTTCAAAAGAGATTCAGCTTTTTCATAATGATTTTGTGCCTCATTATGGTCAGTGAGTATCATGAAATGTACCGCTTTATAAAAATGATAATAATAAGCTAAGAAACCATCGGTCGGAGTTTCAAAAGAATCAATTTTATCAAAACTACTTTTATTGATACTGAATCTATCGGTAAGTGTTTTAAAACGAAAATCTAATAGAGAGTAGTATAATAATAGGTTTTGGTCTTGTAGTTCTGCGTTTTCTTCAGTTTTTAAAATTTTAATATATTCATCAAGTTCTTGTTTTAAGTTTATTACTTTTGAAAGTTGTTGTTGTAGCATTAATTGATACCAGTCATTAAGTAACTTTGTAACCTTCTCATTCCTCTTCACTGGAACATGCATATGATCCCTTCCTTTTCTGAATAGTCTTACGTTAAATAATAGCAAGAATAGAATATAACGGAAATTGAAATTTGATATTTCTCAACATTTGTTTAACAATTTTATTTTCAGTTATATAACTAATCGTATTCATTAAATTATAATTCAAGATCATTCAGAGGGTCATAAGTTTGGAGAAGGTGGAATTGGAGATCAGTCACCGCATCATAATGTAAGACCTGAATACAATACACGAACAGGACAGGTAGATGGTATGGGGGATCATTATTATTTTGAGAAGAGAAATAAAAAATAGGGAGTATAAAAATGATTGATCAATTTAAATTTTTAAATCCACAAGCGCTAATTAGTATTTTTGGGAAAATACCAAAGTTTGAAGAATCAGAGTTATTAGATGTGCGTCTTAAAAGAGATGGTCCTACTTTAGTTATTCAATTGATGACAAAGGAAAATGTTGAAAACAAGCCAAAACGATGGAATAAGTGGGATGTAATTTATGTAGAGATATCTTTCTTTACTATTCATAATTTAACAATAAAAGGTTTAGGGACAGAAAATATAATTGATTATTTTGAAATAAATACGATAGAAGAAGGTTTATTAAAAATTAAGTGTAAGAATCAAATGTTAGTTGAATGCTCGTTTGAATGGGCAAAGGTAGAAGGGGTAACCCCACGTTTAATAGGATTACCATAATTTTGATGGGAAGTAGAGAGTTAATTTTTATAGTATTAATATTTAAATATTTTGGGGTTAAATAAGGAATGTATCAAGGACATTATCTTTTTCTTCTTTATTGATACCAATGTATTTCAGTGTACTTTGTGGGCAATATGGATTGTTATAAATCCTAGGAAGCGGCAATTACAATACACTCTATTTCGTGGGGTATTTGGCATCGTATGTTCAGTAGGATTATTAGTTATAACCCAAAAGTTTGCATATGGAATGTTAGGATTACAAACTCCAATCTATTTTGTTTTTTCAGTTGGTTTGTATATTTTTGCTTTGAATCATTATTATAAAAATCATATTAAAAAACTTCAGGGACCAATCAAAAAATCAAAGTCATCGAAAAAAAATTCTGGCTTCGGAGTATTGGCTTTTATAGGATTGGGTCAACTCATTGCTAATATCAGTCTTGGTTTTGTAACACAAAAGATGGTAGCAATTGTATTAATGTGTGTATACTCCATGCTTTCGTTTATTTTGTTTCATTTCATTATGGAACTCCATAGGTACTATTATTTAAGGAAGCGTATAGAAGATGGGGGTAGAACACATGAAACCTTTTAAAGAGTCTGTATTGAATATTAAGTATATAATTGCGGTTCTCCTATAGTCAGTAAAGACTACGGAAAAGAAAAGGGAGAAGCAACATCATGAATATAGAATTACATTTAGATAAAGGGAGGATGGGTAATTATGCCATTTTCTAAAGAAAAGTTTTTACCAAATGGTTCTATTGTTCTATTAAAAGGTGGGACGAAGAAAATTGTGATTTATGGAAGAAAACAAAAACTTATGGTTAAAGAACCTGTGATGTATGACTATATTGGCTGTTTTTATCCAGAAGGATACATTAATCCTGAGTATACATTTGTATTTAACCATGAGGATATCGAAGAAATTATATTTGTAGGTTTTATAGATGAGGAAGAAGAGGCATTTGTAGGATTGCTTAATTGAATGTGATCTAGAAACAGGTGACCTCCAAATTCCGATAAAACTAGCAATCTCCACACTGAACTTGGACAAATCATAAGCGGGGAAAAAACTGGACGCGAAAATGATGAAGAGATTACTATTTTCAAATCATTTGGTTTGGCAGTAGTAGATATTATCGTCGCGAAGTATTTGGATGAGAAAGCGGTGGAGTGCGGGATGGGGAATAGGATTGAGTTTTGAGACTGCCTTTTGGTGGTCTCTTTTGCATAAAATCTTGTAAAGCAAGTAAAAGTAGAATATTCAATAGAAAGATAAATTGTTTAAAAGTTCGGAATAATATATTATAATTCGTTTGGTGAAATTAACCAATATATATTTTGCTCATTATGTATTAAAGGTGAAATTATAATAGGCGGGTATGGTTATAGATTCCGCGCAGGTGAAGAATCAGGGTTTCCGCAACTTCACCTAACGGTTATGGCGGGGGAGTTTCATTTAAATTTGAGAAGGAATCGAGATAATAGAATGCGAAAATTTTCAAAAATAGTTATATGTGTTGGTGCGTTAATAATGATTATATTGGGCGTGATTGTACATGATACATGGAAGGATAGGATTTATTTTTCTTTAGCTGTACTTTTTGTTACCGTACTTTCTTTCCTATGGAATATAGTTGCTCATAATATTATGGATAAATTTAAAAAAAGGAGAATAAATAGCTATGAAACTTTTACCGATTGGAACAGTAGCGAGGTGGTTTAATTAACATGAAAAAAAGTATAGATTTTAATAAGAAAGCTTTTGCACATTATATGGCTCTTTATCCTGTAAATGAAATAAGAGTCCACGTAATTGTTCTTGTCCTTTTGGGGGCAGACGTGTTTGTTCTTTTGCCTGCGTTCGCAAATCCTTTTCAATTACTCTATGTATATATAGTAACTCCTCCAGTTATTTTTTTAAATTTGTGGGCGATATGGATTGCTATCAATCCTCGGAAACGACAATTACAATACACCCTATTTCGAGGAGTATATGGCGCCATATGTTCAGTCGGATTATTGGTTATAACTCAAAAATATGCTTATGAAGTGTTACAATTACAAACTCCCATCTATTTTATTCTTTCATTTGGTTTGTATGGTTTTGCTTTGTATTATTTTTATAAAAATCATATTGAAAAACTTCAGGAACCAAGAAAAAAATCAAAATCAGCGAAAGGAACTGGTGGTGTAAAAGTAGCAACTATTGCAGCGGGATCGGGGCAGTTAATTGCTAATATAATTCTTAGCATTGCAACACAACAGATGGGGGCCATTGTATTTATGTCTGCATGCACAGTGATTTCGTTTGTTTTGTTTTATATGATTATAGAACTCCATAAGTATTATTATTTACGGAAGCATATAGAAGATGGAGGGAAAATACGTATAGGCTTTTAAAGAGAATTTGTTGCATTTCAAGTATATAATCGCATTCTTCTTATGGAAGCCATTCACGAGGCTTATAGCGATAAAAGATGTATAGGTGGAAGGTTATATTCTGGTAAAACATCTCAAGGAATGGAAATTAGGTTTGTTCTTATTAATGGTAAGATTATAACTGTTTATCCAATGTATTAAAGAATGTGGGGTACTCAAAAATGAAAGTAACTACTCAGTCCATAGTTAAAAATGCAAGAAAATATAGAGGTAATTGCTAAGAAGAACTCCCCCTAAGTTTCAGATGAAATTAAATGATTGAATATTTACATTTAAATAATCGACTATTTATGCTTTAATATTTATATGTACATAATTGGGATAATTAGGGATTTATATTTAATGTGTTTTAAGAAAGGGGAATGTTTTTTATATGGAAACTCCAGAAAATCAATTTAAACGTGCGCTTAATCCTTGGTTCTCCATTTGGACAAAACCACGTGATACAATGAAAGAAATTTTTATATCCAAACCTAAGAATGTGTTTTTACTCATTTTACTAGGCTCATTCGTACAGACTTTAGATCGAGCATCTTCTAAAAATATGGCGGATTCAATAAGTAGTCCAGTTTCAATAATCTCAATGGTTATATTCGGTACCTTCGTTGCTTTCTTAATTTATTATTTTTTGCTACCAGCGTTATTTAATTGGGTGGCAAAAAAACTTGGTGGACAAGGTACATTTGAAAAAACACGTTACTCAGTTGCCTATTCTTATATCCCTTACGTTTATTCTCTTATATTAGTTTGGGTGCCTTCATTTTTCTTGTTTGGGATAGAAAACTTTACGAGTGAGACACCGAAAATGGAGAGTAGCATAACTTTAACGATTTTGTTTCTTATTTTTGCCATAATCGATATAGTTATTGGAATTTGGACAATCATTA